>Cam_p2__coassemble_11707_pt1 | contig 1952 bp, 2 predicted proteins | sample Cam_p2__metabat2_high_PE_007 | metagenome-assembled genome bin Cam_p2 | reverse complement strand
TAATAATACACAAAATTCTATAGCTATAAGCAAAAAATTTAAATTTCTAAATTTAGACAAAGCAATTAAAATACATACTAATGATTCAGAAAAAAACAGTTCATACTGTATCTCACGCCAATTAACATTAAGTGTCTCTGTATATAAAGTAAAAGTACCTGCACTACCAACATAAAACAATAGTCCACATATCAAAGGCATATATATTTCTTTTTTTTGTTCTACCAAAAAAGAAAAAATTACTGTAAAAAACATTGTACAAGCTATACATTTTAAAGCTCTTATTTCATTTCCTTTGTGTGTAAATAGAAATAACAATAAAAATGGAATAAAAAAATATAAAGCTATTCTAAATTTATCTAAAAAATATTTTTTCAAATCAATACTATTTATTATCACTTACTTATCTCCTTAAAAACTTTTGATAAAGAAACGTACGCATCTCATTAGGTATAATCCTAACGATACATCTCATAAGCATATTGCGTATAAATTCATAATAATTAATAAATCCTATACTATATAAAAATTTTTGGAATTTTATATCCTGTTTAGCATATTTTAACCCACCGCGACGAGCAAATTGATTTTTATTAGCTCTAACAGAAATTAATATATCTGATAAGTTTGCTGCTTTAAAACCATGTTTTAGCATTCTAGTAAACAAATCATAATCTTCAAACCATAAAAAATGACGATAATTCCCACTATTTATGACAGCAGTTTTTTTTAGCATAACACTAGGATGCTTAAAGGGATTGCGCATTTTCGCAAAGTGTAAAATTTCAGCATTCTCTTTAGGTAAAAATAACTTGCTATCAGGTCTATTTTTATCAATACTAAACTCCTCGATTGCTGTTCCCAACAGTACAATATCCTTGTGATTTTCCAAATATGCAAGCTGTTTTTCAAAACGTTCCGGCTTGCATATATCATCGGTATCCATCCGTGCAATCCATTCATTTTTACATTCTACTATTCCATCCCTTAAGGCTAAACCTAAACCACGATTTTTAGCAAACGGAATTAAGCGAATTGAAGAATTTTTTTCTTTATATTCCTTTAAAACAGCGTTTAATTCTTCTGTTAATGGTCCATCTTCAACAATAACTATTTCATCAGGCAATAATGTTTGATTCAAAACACTATCTAATGCCTCTCGTAAATATTCAGGTTTCTCATTTTTATATAACGACATCAATACAGAAAATTTCTTCTCCATCTACTTCAATATGCTCCTTTTTTCAAAAACACCACACCAATAGTTTTCCATAAAATAACAACATCACCCCAAAAACTGCGATGTTTAATATAAGTAGAATCAAGAGCAACACGCTCTGCATAGCTCAAATCACTACGGCCGCTTACCTGCCATAAGCCTGTAATGCCAGGCTTAATGCTGCAATATAGTTTAGCTGCCTCTCCATAATATTTATCTAGTTCTTCTTGTATAACCGGGCGTGGTCCAACAAGGCTCATTTCACCACGCAGAACATTAAAAATCTGTGGCAATTCGTCTAAACTGGTACGACGCAAAAAAGCACCAATCGGTGTTACACGCGGATCATATTTCAACTTAAAATCACGTTCCCATTCTGCTCGTGCCGCAGGATTTTCTGCCAAATATTTTTGTAGCATTTCTTGCGAATTGACAACCATGCTACGAAATTTAAAACAGGGAAATGGTTTACCATCCTTGCCGATACGCGTATGAGCAAAAATAACCGGTCCCGGATCTTCTTTTTTTATCCGATAAGCAATGTAAAGTAACAACGGGCTGATTAAAAGCATTCCTAAAAAAGTAAAAACATAATCACATAATTGTTTAAGCAACTTAGTTAATCCCCTATTCTATTTCTGTTTTTTAGCATTTAATATTATACACTAAATTAAGACTATTTTGTATATATTTTTTACATCTAACTTTTTAAAACTTTAGCTTACTATAAAGC
>Cam_p2__coassemble_6061_pt1 | contig 3473 bp, 2 predicted proteins | sample Cam_p2__metabat2_high_PE_007 | metagenome-assembled genome bin Cam_p2 | reverse complement strand
TAATTTTACTTATATTTTACATACCTTTTCTTGAAATTTATATTATTATATTGATATTTTGTAATTTTTTATCATGCATTAATTATTTTTATTATACACACTTCATTTTTTGGTCTACCTTACATATTTATCAAAAAAAGAGACGGCACGTCTGCCGTCTCTTCATGAAATTTGTCTAGACTATAAAATTTTAGGAATTAAATTAGAAGCTGAATACAACTTGACTCCACAGAGTTTGTGCTTCGCGGTTGCCTTCTTTTTCTTCCAAATCATAGTATTCTACTTGACCAACGATGTTTTTAGCGAAGGTATAGTTTGCTGCTACGCTGTAACCTTTGAAGCCGAACATATCATTTGCAGCACCATTCATGGTGTGGTTCAGGTAAGTAGTTAAACCTTGGTCATAGTATTTACCAACTAAGCCCCAAGAACCAGCTTCGCTAGCTTTCGCACCTTTATATGCTGCAGTTACTACATAACCGTCGTCATCGAAAGAAATATTTGCATCTTTAGAATCATCAAACTCATCATTGCCTTTTAAGTATAAAGCACCCAGAGTAAAGTTTTTATCGAAAGCATAGTTTGCACCCAATGCCCATACGCTAAGGTCATCTTGTGCGAACAATTGGCTAGTATAGCCACTGCCAGTAAGCGGATGAGAATGGTACATATTTACGTTTAATTCTACGTTTTTGAAATCATAATAGCCAGCAGTTAAATTCAAAGCACCTACTTTGCCATTCAATTCTGCATAATATACTTCATTAGAATCACGTTCAAAGCTGAAATATTCGCTATTTGCTTCGTGAGCTTCTGCAGCAACTGCTACAGAAGAAGGAGTAGCTTTACCATAGCCAGCGGTCAGTTTAACGTCTTTGCCATAGGAAGCTTGGATACCGTCAAAACGGTTATCATATACATTACCTTCGCCCAGAGCTTTGCTGTAACGACCTGCTTGAATATCTAAGCCACCAATTTTACCATTTACATATGCACGTTGGAAAGAAACTTTTTCATCGCCAGCATCATTTTTCAGATTTTGGCTGTTTTCCAACATACCGGTATAAGTCCAATCTTCGTTGATTTGGCCGTTTACATACAAACGAGTACGCAGTGCAGTTGCATAGTTATTGAAGTCATCGCTAACATCAGCATAGTGGTAACGAACTTCACCAGTGATTTTTACATTGTCAGCTTTAGCTTCCAGGTTTGCTACGCGAACACCCAGGGTATCCAGTTCGTCAGCAAATTCTGCAGCCAGTTTATCAACGTTAGCACCTTTTGCCATAGCTTTTGCTACGATTTGTGCCATTTCATAACGGGTCATCAGTTTGTCGCCGCCGTAAGTGCCATCAGGATAACCATCAACAACACCTGCTGCAGCCAGTTTGTTTACAGAATCATATGCCCAGTGACCTGCAGGTACATCAGAGAACGGGTTTGCAGCGTATGCAGAAGCAGTTACGCCCAGGGCCATTGCCATTGCTAATACTAAAGATTTTTTCATTTTTTGTTCCTCCTAAGAAACTTTTCTTAATTTTATAAAACGCTTTCAGAGGAGCTTTACTGCTCATATCATAAGTTGCCTTGTTTCCTCATGTTTTCCTAGTAAAACTATCCCTTTAGCGTATTAAGCAATTTAATTTGTGTATATTACTCTATATACATTAAATTATTTGCAAGTATATCACGATTATTGTTTTAATGTCAAGAAAATTAATCTTTAGTTTATTTTTATTATAAAAGGCAGTATATATGATAACTTTTATTTTGTCTATTATCTGTATTAATTTTAATATATATTTAGCAAATTATTATTTGCAAGAATTTTTTTAAGCCATAACATAATATTAAATTAAAGTCATATTAATTTTAATTGTCATTTTTAATCAAGTAATCTTTTCTTAATTATGGTTAGTAAAAAAGAGACGGCACGTCTGCCGTCTCTTCATGAAAATTGCCTAGACTATAAAATTTTAGGAGTTAAATTAGAAGCTGAATACAACTTGGCTCCACAGAGTTTGTGCTTCGCGATTGCCTTCTTTTTCTTCCAGATCATAGTATTCTACTTGACCTACAATGTTCTTAGCGAAAGCATAGTTAGCAGCTACGCTGTAACCTTCAAAACCGAACATATCGTTAGCAACACCATTCATAGTATGATGAACATAAGTAGTAGCACCTTGGTCATAGTATTTAGCAACTAAGCCCCAAGAACCTACTTCGCTAGCTTTAGCTCCTTTATATGCTGCAGTTACTACATAACCGTCATCGTCAATATCGGAACCAAGGTCATCACCTTTTAAGTATAAAGCACCTAATTTGAAATCTTTATTGAATGCATAATCTGCACCAAATGCCCAAATATCAATGTCTTCTTCTAAAGCAATATCTTTAGTATGCACAATAGGTTTACCCATATAGTCATGGCTAGTAGTTTCACCGTGCAGATTACCATTAACATCGCCAAAATGATAATAGCCCGCGGTTAATCCCAAAGCACCTGCTTTACCATTAACCTCTGCATAGTAAACTTCATCAGAATCTCTATCAACAGTAATAGAAGCATTATCTCTGAAGAATGCATTCATTTGTGCTAAGTCAGCACCTACAGTCTTAACAGAAGAAGGAGTAGCTTTGCCATAGCCAGCAGTCAGTTTAACGTCTTTGCCATAGGAAGCTTGAATACCATCGAAACGGTTATCATATACATTAGCTTCGCCTAAAGCTTTGCTGTAACGACCTGCTTGAACAGCTACGCCACCAATTCTACCATTTACATATGCACGTTGGAAAGAAACTTTTTCATCACCAGCATCGTTTTTCAGATTTTGATTATTTTCCAACATACCGGTGTAAGTCCAATCTTCGTTGATTTGACCATTTACATACAAACGAGTACGCAGTGCAGTTGCATAATCGTTGAAATCATCAGTACTATCAGTGTAGTGGTAACGAACTTCACCAGTAATTTTTACATTGTCAGCTTTAGCTTCCAGGTTTGCTACGCGAACACCCAAAGTATCCAGTTCGTCAGCAAATTCTGCTGCCAGTTTGTCAACGTTAGCACCTTTTGCCATAGCTTTTGCTACGATTTGTGCCATTTCATAACGGGTCATCAGTTTGTCGCCGCCGTAAGTGCCATCAGGATAACCATCAACAACACCTGCTGCAGCCAGTTTGTTTACAGAATCATATGCCCAGTGACCTGCAGGTACATCAGAGAACGGGTTTGCAGCGTATGCGGATGCAGTTACGCCCAGAGCCATAGCCATTGCTAATACTAAAGATTTTTTCATTTTTTGTTCCTCCTCTAAGAAACATTTTTTATTTTATAAAACGCCTAGGGATGAACTTCATAAAAATACTTGCGTGAGTTGCCTTGTTTCCTCATGTTTCTTTTCATAAAGCTTTTACATAGGCGAATTATAACAAAATAATATTTAAAATAGAAATATAGTCATGTATCTATC
>Cam_p2__coassemble_4713_pt1 | contig 4483 bp, 2 predicted proteins | sample Cam_p2__metabat2_high_PE_007 | metagenome-assembled genome bin Cam_p2 | reverse complement strand
GTTTATAATAGTTTTTAAAATAACATTAATTATTACTAATAAGAATCTTCTACTTTTAATTCCCATAACTTCGATTGTCTGCAAAGGTTTTTCTCACTAACTATTTCTACAGCAGTAAATTAGTAATTGAAGTGCCACACCTCTTAGTCCCTAAAGGTGACAACTCTCATTACAAGTAGAACCGAGCAAGTACTAATTTTCTTTAGTGAAAAGTAGTTACTAACGTATTTTATTTCACTCCACATTAACTATGTCTTCCGCAGTAAATTAGTATTTCTAACTAGAGCTTAACTGGCTTGCCTCGCCTTTTAAGGAGAGGTTCACTCTCCTAACATCCCCGCACAACACAAAAACCCTCCTGCCACACTTTCGTGTGACAAGAGGGTTTTGTAAGTTATTTATGCAACTTTCCTTTCAGCCTTACGGATTAGAAGCTGTAGTTTACATTAGCAAACCATTTATTGTCTTGTGCATCGCTGCCTTTTTGGTAGCTATAGCCAACGCCAAAGCTCCAGTCATCTTTAGCAGCTTCTACAGCCAAGGAACCTACCCAGCTGCCGCTATCCATTACATCATAGTTGAGTACGGAGGCACCGGAACCTGCATTGACAGTTACGTCGTTATCGGTATCGCCAAATGCCCAAACATAAGCCAAATCTACTTGCGGAGTGATTCTCCAACCGCTTGCAGTTGCAGTTTCGTTACGCAGGCTTACACCGATAGGCATAGTCCATACGTTTTGAGTATCAGCAGAGTTTTCAAAAGCAGCTTTACCGCCATAGTAGGTGGTGTAGTCGTCAGAGTCGATGCTCATGTAACGCAAACCTGCATACGGAACGATTTGGGTATTGCCGTTGATATAAAGTTTTTCAGCACGGATACCTGCAGAAAGAACGCTCAAATCGCGGTCAGCAGTCATTGCTTTGCCGTTGATAGTACCGCTCAAGTCATGGCTGCCTTTGCTGTAACCCAAGTCAGCGATGAAGTTTACATCATCTTGTTTGATATTACCGTAGATGTTCAGACCCCACATATCAAAATCGTTGTCCACACCTAAGCCGTTGCCATCGCCATCAACATAGCTGAAAGCAATACCGGTTTGCATATTGCCGTGTTTAGCCAGATCATAACCAACGGTTACACCATCGTAGCTGCTTTCGGAGTTCAGAGCACCAACGCTAGAATCCATACCATCTACTTTATGTTTATTATGCAGATATTTAGCCCAAACAGCACCGTTTTCGTCAATCGGGTCAGCGTTAACAGTATCTTGAGTGAAGGACAATCTCAAAGTTGCATTTTCAGCCATATCTTTAGCAACTGCGGCGGTAGTGCTGGTTACACCTGCTGCTTCGCCAAAGAGAGTACCTGCTGCCAAAGCAGTTTCGTTCAGTTTATCACTGGAAGTAATATCGCCGAAGAAGTCTTTCGCACCAGCATTTGTTTTATCGCCATTATTAACGATACCTTCAACAATACCTTCTAAAGCACCACCATGTTCACCAAGGCTGCCTACGAAGTCGTGAATAGCTTGTTCGCTTTCTGCATCGGTTAAATTACCTAAATCTTTATAAGTAACGGTATATTTACCCTCTTTATTGGTTGCGGAAGCATAGCTTTCGGTTCTATCATAAGCAAGGTCTTTATTTTCCCACAGAGTGCTCTTGTCGTTATAACCACTAGCGATTAAGTATGCATCATCTGCTTTATCAAGTTTAGTAATATTGAGGCGTGCACCGTCTTCTACATTAATAATGTAGTCTCTGCCATCGATTAAAGCTGTGGTATTACCTGCTTTTAAGCCGCTAACAGTAGTTTCAGTACCTGCTTTGAAAGTAACTTTATTAAATTGGGTAATCTTGCTTACTTCTTTACCATCTTTAGCTACAGCATTAAGTTCAACATCGCCATTAATATTTAATACGCTATTATCAACAGTGGACTTGCTACCGATACCGGAGCCGTTCAATACACCGCTGATAGAACCGCCGTTCCAGTTGATAACGCTATTATCAACAGTGGACTTGCCGTCTACAACAGCCAAACCGCCAGCAACAACGTCACCAGTGATTTCCGCACCGCTATTGATGTTGATTACAGAATCTTTAACATGGCTTACTGCACCTTGACCTGCGGCAACGCCACCACCAAAGATAGCTACATCTTTAGCTTCTTTCTTAACAGCGTCAAATTGAGCACCGAACATATCGTGCATCATACCATCATCAAAAACGCTATTCAAATTTTCATATTTCAAAGTATCTACTTTAGCAGCAACATTGATAGTGCTAGTGCCTGTAGTATCTACTTTAGAGGTTTCTGTATGATTTTTACCAGTAGTTACAGCTAAACCGCCACCGAAAACGCCGTCAGCACTGCCTGCGTTGATATTGATATTGGTGTTAGTAGCAGTAGTTTTAGCATAACCGCTATCTTTTTGCTGACTATTATGAATACCATCTTTAGCACCTGCAAAGCCGTTACCAAAGACACCAATTACTTCTGCACCATTCAAGTTGACGTTGATATCGTCAGTAGTTACAGCTTCTGCATGAGCATTTCTATTGCTCAAAGCCATACCGCCACCTAAAGCACCTACTACATAACCGCTGTTGAGATTAATTTCAGCACCTGCATTAGTAGCAGTAGCGACTGCACCTTTGCTGTCTTTAGCCAAAGAAGCATTATTACCGCTATAACCAATAGCAACACCGCCACCGACAACGCCCATAACTGCACCTTTATCAGCCAAGTTAGTAGCAGCACTTTCTAATTTACCGATTACAGCATCACTGTTTTTATTAGCCAACTCTTTAGCAGCAGCTTTGATATCTTTCAAGCCTTGAATAAGTTCACCTTTTTCTTCAGAAGTCAAAGATTTACCATTTTTATTAGTTACATTTACATTAATATAAGTTTTACCAGTATTAGCTACGGCTTCAGAGCTACCCAAAACTTCGCCTTGTTGAACGCCTTCAGGACGAGTACCATGTTCATCGCCTCTAGCTACGAAATCATGCAAAGCACCAGCTACGCCACCGCCGATAACGCCTGCAGCAGTAGTAGTACCGGTCAGGTTGATATGAGTATCTTTAGTAGTAGCAGTTGCAGTACCGCCATCATAAACGCCATTTAAAACGATGGTAGAATCAGGAATACCACCTTGCATACCGAGCAGTTTTTCCAATTGTTCATCAGTAATATCAGTAAAGTTGCCGTTGTTGCCGACTGCATCACCCATTAATTTACTGCCAACCCAAGTAGCATCTACAGAGCCAGCCATACCGCCGCCAACAAGACCTGCTGCCAAGCCATTGTTTACACTGATATTAGTATCGCCGTTGACAGTGCTAGTTGCAGTACTGCCCAAAGTGCTGACAGCTAAACCGCCGCCTGCTACACCTGCAGTCAAGCCTTCCAGTTCACCGCCATTAACTTTAGAATTGATAACAACATTGCTAGTACCATTAACTACGGATTCTGCTTTACCGCCAATAGCAACAGCAGCACCGCCGTTCATCCAAGCAGCCAAGTTAGCAGCATCTTTGACATTGGTATTTACATCGCCGTTAATAGTGGTTTTGGTGTTACCGTTAGTTACATAATCCAAACTTGGAAGTTTTCCGAGATTAACTTTAGCATTAATATTACCTACAGCCACAGCAGCACTACCGCCAACACCGCCAAGAACATTACCGCTATTGATATTCATATTCACATCGCCGAAACGATTTAATACTTGTTGTCCATCAATTTTTTTGTTATCCATATTGGAGCTTAAAGAACAACCACCACCGACAGCACCCATAACCACCGGTTCACTGTTTTCGCCGCCAATATTAACATTGATATCAGCTTTTTTGTCAGCACTACCAAAAGTGTTCTCTAATTTTTTATTATCATTAGTATTTAAAGTATCAACTTTAAGAAATTTATTTACAGCATTAACTATGCCTTGAGGTATAATATCAGGTTTTATTTGATTAACCATATTAATAATGCTCATAGAGCTGGAAGTGCTAGCATCAATTTTGCCTTCGCCGCCAACAACACCTACCAGCGGAGCATAGACAATAGTTCCATCCGGTTTTGTAGTCGGAGCAAGTGCACTAAGTAAATCCTTACCTTGAGCAAAATTTGCTAATACAGTACCAACACTACCATTAGTTTGGATATCCAGTTTACCTTGACCTACAATCAGTTTGCAGGAGCCAACTTCAGCAGCAAGATTTTCGTTAGTAATTAAATGCTTGTCATTGTTGACAGTTGCAGCAAACGCATTATCGGCATAATAGAAGCCAAAAGCACTAGCTGCCAGAACGGAGCATAAAATTTTCTTAGTCAATGTGGATTTCTTCACAAAAAATCATCCTCTCTAAACTTACGTTTAAAATATTTCCTAAAAAATTTTTCAGAATATTTTCATATCCCAAGGTCATTATAACACTCTGACAAATATTTAACAACATAATATACTATTTAC
>Cam_p2__coassemble_3987_pt1 | contig 5300 bp, 5 predicted proteins | sample Cam_p2__metabat2_high_PE_007 | metagenome-assembled genome bin Cam_p2 | reverse complement strand
GAGTATTTTGGTATTAAAATTCAAGAAAAAAGTTTCTTTTCTAAAATTTTTAATAAATAATCAATTATTAAATTTCATTATTATAATTGTATAGGTGTTTAGGCAAGGAGAGCTTTATACTTAATAAAATGCTTAGGGGAGTTATTAGTGTTAGAACGAGTAAAGAATTTTTGTAAACAGGAAACGGTTTTGTGTGCTGCGATTATGTTAGCTTTGGTAAGCAGTTTTTTTGCTACACCACAATTGGCCTATATTGATTTTTCTGTTTTAAGTATTTTGTTTTCTTTGATGCTAGTAGTTGGTGCTCTAAAAAGCATTCGCTTTCTTGATTGGGTGGCTGTGGAGCTGGTCAACCGCTGTCAAAGTATGCGGCAGATAGTTTATGCTTTAGTGGGGATTACTTACGTTTCTTCCATGTTTGTTACTAATGATGTAGCTTTGCTCACTTTTGTACCATTGGCGTTAGTTGTGGGGCGCAAGCTGGAGCAGGATTTTGGCCGTGTGATTATTTTGCAGACCTTGGCTGCTAATTTGGGCAGTATGCTGACACCTCCTGGTAATCCGCAGAATTTATTTTTATATGCATATTTTGACTACACAACAGCACATTTCTTTTATGTGATGCTGTTGCCAGGTATTTTATCCGTTATTTATATTTACCTTCTGATTATCCGCCGCCATGATTATACCTTGAGTATTTCCTTGCCGTCCCTGCCTGAGCCACCACGTAAATTGACGCTGTTGTTTTTAGGCTTGCTCTTTTTGAACATCGGGGCGGTATTGCAGTATGTGGATAAATTTATGGTTCTAGCAGTAACGGCAGTAGTGATTTGTATTTATCGTCATCGTTTATTATGTGATGTAGATTATACGCTTTTAGTGACTTTTATCGGTTTCTTTGTTTTTATCGGTAATATCAGTCACACAGCGCTAGCGGCTTATGTGCAGCAGTCCTTTTTGGGTACGGCAGCAGGTACTTATCTGACTGGTTTAATCGCCAGCCAGTTTATTAGTAATGTGCCGGCAGCGATGCTTTTGGCAGGTATGACTAATGAGGCTGATGCTTTGCTTTTAGGGGTAAATATCGGTGGTTTAGGTACTTTAATTGCGTCCATGGCCAGTGTGATTTCCTATAAGCTGTTTATTGCCGAGCATCCTTATCAGGCAGGAACATATCTGCGGACTTTTTTATTTTATAATTTTGCCGGGTTAATTATCTTAGGTGGTATTACTTACGGCGTATATCTGTGGTTGTAAATTTGGTGTCTTACGTAGCCAGGTTAATGCTAATGTATGCTTTATGTGGTATAATTTAGAAAAAGATTCAAATGATGATGCTTGTTAAAGGATGGTGAATAGCAGTATGCATTACTTGGTTGAAGATGTATTTAGTCCGCGTACATTTCCGCAAAATACGTATATTTATCGTAAAACTGAGGGCGGAGAAACAGTGGACTCTAGATTGAAAAGAGCATTAGCGATGAAAGGCAATCTTATTTTTGTTTCCGGTGCTTCGAAATCAGGTAAAACCGTATTATGTCATAATGTTATTGCCGAAGATAGATATATTAGTTTAAGTGGTAATCAAATAGGTGCGAAAGAGGATTTTTGGCAGCATATCGCAGAGCAGATACCGTTAGCAGATTCTGTAGTGAGTACATCAGCAGAACAGAAGAATAATACTAGTGGTAAGAATATGGGAGTTAATGTTAATTTAGGTGTTGTAGCTATTCATGCAGGTGCTAATAATAGTTTGGGTGAAGTTGCTAATAAGCAAGTGGCATTGTCTCAAGCAAGAACAGAACGTCAAATTATTCGCTATCTGATTGAACATAATAAAGTGCTTATAATTGATGATTTTCATTATGTTGCTAAGGATGTGCAAATGTATATTGCCAGAACCTTGAAAACAGAGCTGTTTAATGGCTTAAAAGTGGTAATTATCTCTTTACCTCATCGAAGTGATGAAGCTATTATTTGCAATCCTGATTTAATCGGGCGAACAACATCTATTGATATTCCTCCATGGACGAAAAATGAGCTCAAAGAGATAGCAGTAAAAGGTTTTTCTTTATTGGAGCTGAAGATTTCAGACGCTGATGTAGAATTGTTAGCTCAAGAGAGCATAACATCTCCACAGCTGATGCAGGATAATTGTTTTAATCTTGCTTTTGCGGCAGTTAATAGCAAGCTAATTATAAATAGTGAGCTTGTAAAAAATGTTTTCCGGGAAACGGCTCGTAATTATTCGCATTATGAGCGCATTGTAAAAAATATTATTATGGGCCCTATGCAGGGGCGTGGGCGGAGAAAGTTGTATGCAGTGCAAGGATTGAGCGTGGATATTTATCATTTGCTGCTTTTGGCACTTAAAGCAGATCCGCCTGTTGTGGAATTGGATATAACGGAATTGAAACGGCGTACTAGTTTGCTACTGCTAGTTAAGGAACAGCTTTCTAGCTCGGTGATTTCGGCGACGATTAATAAAATTATTAGGCTTGTGAGCGAGGTTATGCCGGAGTTGGATGCTTTAGAATATAAAAATCAATGCCTTTATATTTTAGATCCGTTCCTATTATTCTATTTACGTTGGAAAAATTAAGAAATTGAGTTTCGGACAGGTAGTCGTCAGGCTGCCTGTTTTTGGTACTATTGCAGCTCATGTATGGCGCAGATAGTGAAAATGTGGAAAGAATTAAGAAAATAGGTACAGCGTTGAGGCTGTTTGCAGATACAGAAAAAGAGGGAAAAGTAGAAGATGAATGATGTGGAGCAACGCAAGGTGGCTAAGGTATTTGCTGATTTTTGGTTGGATAAGGGTTACGAAAAAGGCGAAAGCCAAAAGTTTTGGTTACAGCTGCTGAGCGTTTTATAAATGTAAACACCAAATAATGTAATTGAGAAGCTATTGTGGGAGGTGGTAACGATGCTGCGTTGGATTATGCATGTGGATATGGATGCGTTTTTTGCGTCAGTGGAGATGTTAGATAACCCGGAACTGCGCGGTCTTCCTGTTATCGTTGGTGGTCAGAGTATGCGCAGTGTTGTTTCTACATGCTCTTATGAAGCACGTAAATTTGGCGTACATTCTGCCATGCCTATTGTGCAAGCGAAAAAATTATGTCCGCAAGGTGTTTATGTGCCGGTGCGCATGGCACGTTATCAAGAAGTATCACACAAAATAATGCAGATTTTTAGCGAACTTTCGCCGAAAGTAGAACAACTTTCCATAGATGAAGCTTTTTTAGATATTTCTGGTATGGAGCGTTTGCATGGCAATGCTTTGGTTGTAGCCCGATTAGCCAAACAGCGGATTAAGGAAGAAATCGGTATTACAGCCTCTGTGGGATTGGCACCTAACAAATTTTTAGCTAAAATGGCCTCGGATATTCAAAAACCTGATGGACTTACTGTTATTAAGCACGAGGAAGCAAAGGCTTTTATTGCACCGTTACCGGTAACAAAAATTTTCGGTATCGGTGAAGCAGCACGCAAGGCCTTATTGCAATTCGGCATAGTTACTATCGGTCAATTAGCAGAAATGGATGAAATGCTTTTGAAACGTGTTTTCGGCAAAAATGCAGCCCAAGTACATTTGTTAGCTTGCGGTATAGATCAGCGAGAGGTCATGAATGCTACTCAGGCAAAATCAATTGGTAGGGAAGTAACTTTTGAAAATGATTTACACGGACGGGAAGAGTGCAAAAAGCATTTTTTAACTCTTAGCGGTATGGTTGGCTATCGTTTGCGTAAAAGCGGTTATTACGGTCGTACCCTAAGCATTAAAATTAAATATGCTGATTTTAAAACTATTACTCGTAGCATTACCAGTGAAAGCGATATCAGCTGTGACGAGGAAATTTATCAATTGGCTGTGCGTTTGTTAAATAGTGTAAATTTGTGGCAGGGCGTGCGCCTTTTAGGCATTACGGTATCGGGCTTGAGTAGGGGCACGTCTTTGGGACTAGCCTTTGCTGATGATGAAAAACGCCAAAAACGCAATGCAGCGACGGACGCACTAAAAGCACGCTTTGGTGAAAAAATCATCTTTCGCGGTAGTAACGTTAACTGATATTGATATAAGGTTGACTTATATAGCGACATTGTTTATAATAAGCTATGTAAAATCACTACTATAAATATAGATTTTGCGAAAAACTTTATGTTGGGTTGGTGCTGATTATGAATAATAATAAAACTGCGGAAATGACGAAAATGGCCTTGATGGTGGCGATGAACTGCATTTCTGCCTATATTATCATTCCGCTTCCTTTTTCTATGTCTCCGTTAGCATTGCAAACATTGATTGTAAATTTAACAGGTTATGTATTAAATGCGAAACAAGCATTTATGACCATGTTAGTATATATTTTGGTAGGCCTGGCCGGTGTGCCGGTATTTACAGGCGGTACTGCAGGACCTGGCAAACTGTTCGGTCCTACAGGCGGTTACTTCTTCGGCTTTTTGTTTACTGCTGTATTCTTAGCATGGGCTCGTGGCAAAGAATACAACTTTAAACGCTATGTACTTTTAGGTTGCGTTGTTGGTATTCCTTTGATTTATCTGCCAGGTGTTATGCAATTAAAACTCTTAACAGGCATGCCTTGGGATAAAGCTTTCTATATCGGTGCTTTGCCCTTTATTCCTTTGGATATTGTAAAATGTGCCGCTGCTGCTTATTTGGCAGGTCCTATTCATAGAATTTTTAATAGTAACAAATAAGCTGAAATGGCTGAAATAAGCGGTTTGTCACGATTGTTATAAAAAAATCAGCTTTTTGTAAAATTTTTTGCAAAAAACACTTGCCAAGCTAATACTTTTATGGTAATATATATAACTGTCAGGCACACTGATAAATGACGAATGGCCCGGTGGTTCAGTTGGTTAGAATGCCGCCCTGTCACGGCGGAGGTCGTGGGTTCGAGTCCCATCCGGGTCGCCATTTGCGGAAATAGCTCAGCGGTAGAGCACCTCCTTGCCAAGGAGGGGGTCGCGAGTTCGAATCTCGTTTTCCGCTCCACAGGGGTATAGTTCAATGGTAGAGCACCGGTCTCCAAAACCGTCGATCTGGGTTCGAGTCCTAGTACCCCTGCCAAAACGAAATGTAGACGTAGACTTTGGTCTGCGTCTTTTTTGTTTTTAGTGATATAGTGTAATGTGGTTCTTTGTCAAATATTGGGGTCTAGATATCATAAGTAAAAATGATATCAACGCGAAACTATTGTAAAAACAAAATTCTATTTCACAATCTAGCAAAGTTTTTAATACCAAAACTTACTCGTTTTAAAACTTTGATTTTA
>Cam_p2__coassemble_2906_pt1 | contig 7543 bp, 5 predicted proteins | sample Cam_p2__metabat2_high_PE_007 | metagenome-assembled genome bin Cam_p2 | reverse complement strand
AAATATTATAATTTTTCATTGCCCGAAATAATAAATTATAGGTATTGGGACCTTCGCCATTACAATTAAAATATACAGCTCGTGTCAATTTCTTTTTTAAGATAAAAAATACAATAGAAGTATCTTCTGGAAGTTCACCTAAATTAGTTTCTTCTTTAAATCCTTCTGCATCATAAATATTCTTTACTTTAGACTTATAATACCTTTTTTTATAAATATGCTGATTCGTAAAGTTTGCCTTAGTACCTAAATTGGCATCAGATTTCAAAATTACAGTATACTTATAAATATATTTTTCATGATAAAAAATTATTTCTAAATTTACATTATCATAATTATAATATTTATCTTCTAAACGAAATTCTCCCAAAATAGAGTAACAACATTCTAACAATTCTATCGCAGAAGTTTTTCCCGAAGCATTTTTACCAATAAAAGCCATAGTATTATAGGTAAATAATTCTTCTGCCACCTCTTGTAATTCATATTCTTTATCTTCACTTGTTTTTTTCGATTTAGCTACTAAATCAATTAAAAAATCATCGCCACAGTTTTTATAATTAGAAGCACGCACTCTTAATAATTTCATAAGCCAAACTCCTTCATTTTATATAGTAATATTATAGCATTTAACGCTATTTAAAACAATAATTTTGGTTTAAACCCTATACTATTATTTTTTTATACAAAAAGACCGCTTCCGAAGAAGCGGTCTTTATTTACGCGCGTGTTTGTTTAAGTGTACTTAACTAATTTAAAATTAGAAAGTGAAGGTCATGTCAGCCCAGATGATTTGGTCATCGTCGTTGAACAGATCATTTTTAGATTCAGTATCATAGTAAGCAACGGTACCAACCATGTTTTTAGCGAAGGTATAGTTAACACCTACGCCGTAGCCTTTAAAGCCTTCGTTATCAAAGGTATTAGCATCGGTGGTGTGTGCTACATAAGTTTGACCGCCTTGGTCATAGTAGTTAGCCCACAGGCCATAGCTGCCTACTTCGTCAGCTTGAGCGCCTTTGAAGGACAGGCCTACAGTGTAGCCGTCATCATCCATAGTAGAATCTTGATCATTCCAGCTCATGTCGCCTTTCAGGTACATACCGGTCAGAGCGAAGTCGCCGAAGTTAGCTTCTGCACCAACATACCAGATAGCATTGTCAAATTCAGAATTTTTAAAGCCCATATCTTTGAAGTTTACATAACCACCGTTCAGGGAGAAGTTTTCACCCAGAGCTGCGGAGATTTCACCACCTGCATAGTTGCCAGCAGTAGTAGCATCATATACCCAACCATCAGTTGCTTTACCTGCGAAACCGGTTACTTTTACTTTATCGCCATAGGAAAGTTGTGCGCCATCAGCTTGTGCATCATAAACATTACCATTGGCAAAGAAAGCACCGTAACGACCAGCAGTTAAATCTAAACCACCAATTTTACCTTCAACATAAGCACGTTTGAATTCGGTTTTTTCATTACCTGCATCTTCGGTGAAATCTTGAGTATTTTCAATCATACCGGTGTAGGACCAGTCGTCGTTGATTTGACCGTTAACCCAAATACGAGAACGCAGGTCGTTATATTCGTTGCCCTTCAGTTCAGAATCGGTATAACGATAACGAACTTCACCAGTTACTTTTACGTTGTCAGCTTTTTTCTCCAAGTTTGCTACACGTACGCCAAGAGCGTCCAGTTCGTCAGCAAATTCAGCAGCCAGTTTGTCTACGTTAGCGCCTTTTGCCATAGCTTTTGCTACGATTTGAGCCATTTCATAACGGGTCATCAGTTTATCTCCGCCATAGGTACCATCAGGATAGCCGTCAACAACGCCAGCAGCAGCCAGTTTGTTTACGGAATCATATGCCCAGTGACCAGCAGGTACATCAGAGAACGGATTTGCAGCGTATGCAGAAGCAGTTACGCCCAGAGCCATAGCCATAGCTAAAACTAAAGATTTTTTCATTTTATATTCCTCCTCAGGAAATTATTTTTTGAAAAACATCATCTTCGCTTACGCAAATCTGCCAAAATAATTTTCTGAGAATTTCCTGTAAGAGTTGCCTTGTTTCCTCTACTTTACTCATCTCAAAGTCATATTTAGGTTAAATTTTTGTAAAGAAAAACGAAATTTTTCATATACCGTATTATAGCACACCTTTTTTCTTAATGCAAGTTAACTTAAATTTCTTTATTATTTTTAAATATAAACTGCTTTTTTAGCTACTTTTTTGTTAGTTTAGTTACAGTTTTGTGTCATTTATTTGTCTTGTCTTTATATATAAAAAGACCGCCTCCGAAGAAGCGGTCTTTAATACGCGTATTTGTTAATTGATTTTTACTGACTTATGAATTAGAAAGTGAAAGTCAAGTCGGACCAAATGATTTGGTCATCGTCGTTGCTGTCCAGTTTGTTTTCGGTGTCGTAGTAAGCAACAGTACCTACGATGTTTTTAGCGAAAGTATAATTTACACCAACGCCATAGCCTTTGAAACCATCATTACCGAAGGTGTTAGCATCAGTAGTATGTGCTACATAGGTTTGACCACCTTGGTCATAGTAGTTAGCCCAGATACCATAGCTGCCAGCTTCACTAGCTTCTGCGCCTTTATAAGACAGGCCTACAGTGTAACCGTCATCGTCAACGCCTTTTACATCTTGATCGTTTTCGCTCTTATCACCTTTCAGGTACATACCGGACAGAGTGAAGTCACCAAAGTTTGCATCAGCACCAACATACCAAATGGCATTATCAACGTTGGTTTCTGTTTCACCGGTTACTTGACCCATGTCTTTAAAGTTTACATAACCACCATTTAGGGAGAAGTTTTCGCCCATTGCTGCGGAGATTTCGCCACCTGCATAATTGCCATTGCTTGCAGCACCATCACCAGCTTCGTCAGTGCCTTTGCCAGCAAATGCACTTACTTTTACTTTGTCGCCATAGGACAGTTTAGCACCATCAGCTTGTGCATCATAAACATTACCATTGGCAAAGAAAGCACCGTAACGACCAGCAGTTAAATCTAAACCACCAATTTTACCTTCAACATAAGCACGTTTGAATTCGGTTTTTTCATTACCTGCATCTTCGGTGAAATCTTGAGTATTTTCAATCATACCGGTGTAGGACCAGTCGTCGTTGATTTGACCGTTAACCCAAATACGAGAACGCAGGTCGTTATATTCGTTGCCCTTCAGTTCAGAATCGGTATAACGATAACGAACTTCACCAGTTACTTTTACGTTGTCAGCTTTTTTCTCCAAGTTTGCTACACGTACGCCAAGAGCGTCCAGTTCGTCAGCAAATTCTGCTGCCAGTTTGTCGACATTAGCACCTTTTGCCATAGCTTTTGCTACGATTTGTGCCATTTCATAACGGGTCATCAGTTTGTCGCCGCCGTAAGTGCCATCAGGATAACCATCGATAACGCCTTCAGCAGCCAGTTTATTTACAGAATCATAAGCCCAATGGCCTGCAGGTACATCAGAGAACGGGTTGGCAGCGTATGCAGAAGCAGTTACGCCCAGAGCCATTGCCATTGCTAATACTAATACTAAAGATTTTTTCATTTTAAATTCCTCCTTCATGTATAGGAAAATCACTTAGAGAAATCTTCTCACCTAACTTTACTAAAATATTTTTCTCAAAATTTCTTAGTGAGAGTTGCCTTGTTTCCTCTTACTTGATTTATCTTAATAAAATATATTCAAGTTAAGTTCAAGTAAATTTTTTTGAAGATTTCATGCGCGCATTATAACATGAGTAAATTATCTGCACAAGTCTAAACAGCATGTTTTCACACTCTTTCAACACATGTAGCTTTTTCTTGGCGAATAATAAAATATTTTACGAATTTTTCTTGAACATCATTTAACCTGTTACCTATTTCTTTTTACTACATTCATAGCCGCAGAAGCTAATAAGCAAAAAAATCCTCTTTACGTAAAAAAAGAGGACTGCTTAAGCAGTCCTCTAAAAGTTCTGAGCTTTTATTATTTTGCACGCATTACACGGTCGATTTCAACACGTACTGCACGGCCGAATTCTTCGTGAACCCAATCCCAACGGCTGGTCAGAGCTTCAGGAATAGTTTTATCGCTGTACATTCTGTGTTCGTAAGCAACACCGGTCAGTCTGTTGAAAGCAACAACGCGACCTTGCAGGTCTAATTGCAGTTTACGTTCTTCGCTGGAGTCAATAACTTTGTCATCCAGTTCATCTAATTGGATAGCAATGATGATGTCAGCATCGCCGGCTTTAGCAATTTGTTCCAGAGTTGCAGCATCAGGAACTTGGTTACCGATGTTAGCAGCTTCGATAGCAGCAGTCAGCTTGTCATTTTCAATCATGTAGAAGCCTTTTTTGGAGTTGATAGCAGCCAAAGCATTTTTGTAGAATACTTGGTTGGTGATATCAGTACCATCTTCAGCTTTAACAGTATCAACATTGTTAATCAAAGGCAGCAGAGCTACGCCTGCAGCTTCAGCAGCACCGCCGAAGCAAGGAACGCTCAGGCACAATGCCATAACGGTCATCATTAAGAAACGAAAAACTTTATTCATTACAATTCCTCCCAAAAGCATTTTTCTTGATGCTCAAATATAAGCTTATTGTATCATAAAAGGTTAGAAAAATACAGTCTTTCACGAAAATTTTATAACTGCTCCTGCTTTCGTCTATTGTGACACAAACAGCGATAAATTTGGCCTTTTATTAAGGTTACTTTCATCTTAGCAAAGCTTTGCGGACATAAAAAAGAGGCGGTACGTCTACCGCCTCTTGATGTGTTTTGTTGTCTAGACTAAGAACAGTTTAGGGTTCAAATTAGAAAGTGAATACCAGTTGGCTCCACAGAGTTTGAGCTTCGCGGTTGCCTTCTTTTTCTTCCAGATCATAGTATTCTACTTGACCAACGATGTTTTTAGCGAAAGTATAGTTAGCAGCTACGCTGTAGCCTTTGAAGCCATCCATTTTATCAGCTTTACCGTTCATGGTGTGGTCGATATAAGTGGAAGCACCTTGGTCATAGTATTTAGCGACTAAGCCCCAAGAACCAACTTTAGCAGCTTTAGCACCTTTATAGGAAGCAGTTACTACATAACCGTCATCATCGCCTTCAAAATCATCTTCGTCGCCGTTCAGGTACATAGCACCCAGTTTGAAGTTTTTGTCGAATGCATAGTTAGCAGCTACAGTCCAGATATTGTCATCTTGACCATCGATACCAGCCAAATCTTTGAAGTCATAGTAGCCAGCAGCTAAACCTAAAGCACCTGCTTTGCCTGACAATTCAGCATAAACAACTTCGTCAGCTTTAGAAGCATTTGCTACTTCAACTAAATTGCCATCTTTGTCTTCTTTAATAGTAGTAGCAGAAGTAGCAGGATCAGCTTTACCATAGCCAGCGGTCAGTTTTACGTCTTTACCGTAAGCTACTTGAACGCCGTCGAAACGGTTATCATATACATTACCTTCGGACAGGTTCAGATGATAACGACCAGCTTGAACAGCTAAGCCGCCCAATTTACCATTTACATAAGCACGTTGGAAGTTAGTATCTTCATCGCCTGCATCATTTTTCAGGTCTTGTTCATTTTGCAACATACCGGTATAGGACCAGTCATCGTTGATTTGACCTTTAACCCAAATACGGGAACGCAGTTTGGTTTCATAACCATTGAAGCTGTCATCGGAATCAGCATAGTGGTAACGAACTTCACCAGTGATTTTTACGTTGTCAGCTTTAGCTTCCAGGTTTGCTACGCGAACACCCAGGGTATCCAGTTCGTCAGCAAATTCTGCAGCCAGTTTATCAACGTTAGCACCTTTTGCCATAGCTTTTGCTACGATTTGTGCCATTTCATAACGGGTCATCAGTTTGTCTCCGCCGTAAGTGCCGTCAGGATAGCCGTCAACAACACCAGCAGCAGCCAGTTTGTTTACGGAATCATAAGCCCAGTGACCAGCAGGTACATCAGAGAACGGGTTTGCAGCGTATGCAGAAGCAGTTACGCCCAGAGCCATAGCCATTGCTAATACTAAAGATTTTTTCATAATAAATTGCCTCCTCTATTTTCGAGAGAAATTATATTTATTACAAAATTCCTTTAGCTCAAGTTCGTTCCAAACGCCTCGGTAAGAGTTGCCTTGTTTCCTCTACCATGTTCAGAAATTGCCCAAGTTTCGGGAATCTTATAATACAAATTTAGAAGAACAAAATTTTACAAGCATTATACATGAACTTTACTTTGTTCTTGTGCTTATTATAGCATTATGAACCTATAAGTCAATATATTGTCTGATAATTTTCTTTTAATAGACATATATATTACACAAATTCTTTAAATATTGCTATTATGATTATTTTATGTACTATAATGTGTTTTTATTGATATTTAATGTTATATTTTATGCTATTTTTATAACATCACTCTTTTCTTAAAGCACATTTTTGCGATAATAATTCCTATTAACAATACTTGTAAATTAAGCTTTTTGGCATTTTGGTGAACTTTTTGAAAACTCAACTATTAGTACCTACTAATATTATTTCCAGCAAATAACTCTTAAATTTTTCTCTAAAAAACATTCCTTTAGCTTAGTCATATAAACTTTAGGCAAAAATCATAGAAATAACACTCTTCTAGGCAGAAACTATTATATAATTAATTTATACAGCAACTAACCTAAGGAGGTGTTACAATGCTGAAAAAAACTTTACTAACTTTAGGAATGTGCCTTTTACTAACGGGAACAGCCTTAGCCGGCGTTAATGAAAAAATAGACAACGGCAGCAACCATCAAATAAGCTACCCCGTTTTTACATTCACTAATCAAAAAGCAGCTACAAGAGCTAATAACTTCATCGAAGAAAAAGTTTTCGATACATTAAATTTGCTAGAAGACCCTATCTATGTCGAAGTGTCTACTAGCTATAAAGTAATCAAAGAAACGGACAAATACGTAAGCATCACCTTTACCACTGCCAATTATACAGGTGGTGCCCATGATATGTATTATACTTATGGTCTAGTATTTGACAAAAAAACAGGTAAACGTCTTCCCTATACTGCCTTTGCCGATAAAATCAGCAAAGAAAATCTGCAAAAAGGTATCGCAGATGGTACTCTACCTGTTTTTACCGCAGATTTAAAAACTAGAAGCTCCGCTCCCTTCCTCAAAGACCTGAACAATTTCAGCGTCAGCAAAAACTATATTCTAGCACCGGACGATCATGTTTATCTGATGTATCAACCTTATGAACTTGATTGTTATGCAGCAGGCGTTACTTATGTAAAATTACCACTCAAACAATAAATAGTTAATTACAAAAACGACCACCTAAAAGAACTTCCTTTCAGGTGGTCATTTGCTTTCAGAAAAACTGCACTCTCGAAAACTGTTTTGTGCAATGTTTAGCGAAAAATTCCTATAAAAAAATCCCGTTACTGCTTTTACAGAACAGGACGAAAATTACTATTTTATATTTTCCTAAATTGCAATAAGAAGTTGCACACTTTTTAAAAATCAAGCTGCATAAA
>Cam_p2__coassemble_2296_pt1 | contig 10304 bp, 7 predicted proteins | sample Cam_p2__metabat2_high_PE_007 | metagenome-assembled genome bin Cam_p2 | reverse complement strand
TTTATGCAGCTTGATTTTTAAAAAGTGTGCAACTTCTTATTGCAATTTAGGAAAAACTTATTTTATTTAATCATAGAGTACTCTCTCAGTACTGCTTCCAATTCTACTCTGTCCTCATCAGTAATCGGAGTCAACGGCAGACGGGGATCACCTGCATCGATGCCGGTAACCATGGTAACTGCTGCTTTTACAGGAATAGGATTGCTTTCGGTAAACAAAGTACGTGCCAAGGGCACAACTCTTTTATTCATTTCAGCAGCTTCTGCTACACGACCTTCGCTATAAGCCTGCATCAAGTCTTGCAGAATTTTACCATTGCAGTTAGCAAGTACGGAAATCAAGCCACAAGCACCTACAGCCATGAACGGCAGAATCAAAACATCATCACCGCTGTAAATGGAGATTCTTTCAGGCAGTACACGATACAGTTCAGCAGTTTGAGCAACATTACCTGCTGCTTCTTTAACAGCTACGATATTGTCAAAATCATTTGCCAGGCGGGCAATAGTAGCAGGAAGAATGTTAGAGCCTGTACGACCAGGTACGTTATAAACGATAATCGGCAGCTTAGTAGCTTTAGCAACAGCTGCAAAATGTTGATAGTAACCTTCTTGAGTCGGTTTATTATAGTAAGGACCTACAACCAGAACACCGTCAACACCGATAGCTTCCATTTTTTTTACTAAGTCAATGGTGGTAGCAGTGCAGTTAGTACCTGCACCAGCAATAATCGGTGCACGACCGTTAATATGCTTAACGATAGTTTCCATAAATTGCAGTTTTTCATCCATATCCATAGTAGCAGCTTCGCCGGTAGAGCCTTCAATTAAAAGTGCATCAGTACCGTTTTCCAGCAGCCAGTCAGCCAGTTGGCAGCCTGCTTCATAGTTAACGCTTGCATCTTTTTTAAACGGAGTTACCATTGCTGTTAATAATCGACCGAAATAAGGTTTTTTCATGAGTATATTCGCCCCTCTTTTATAATTTAAACGCTTTATGTAATGCTGTAACAGCATCTACTAAACACTCTTCTTTAATAATTGCGGAAATAGTAGTATCTGAATCCACAGTTTGTAAAATAGCGATGTTGTTTTCTGCCAAAGCAGTTACGAAGTTAGCCATAATACCAGGAACTCCGCGCATAGCACTGCCGACTACAGAAACCTTCGCACAGCCTTTATTGCAAACATATTTAAACCCGGTATCGTCCAGCACCTTGCAGGTATGCTCTACATCCGGAGAGAAAACTGCAAACATAGCTTCTTTTTCGGACAAATTCAAGCAGCCGACGCTGATGCCTGCTTCTGCCAAATCCTCAAACAAATCACGACCTGCAGCCAGATTTTGCGGATTAAGTTCGATACGGAATTGTGCCAGGTCACTAAGATTAGCAATACCACTGGCAAAGCTTTCATTAATATCAACTTCAGAGCCATCAGCATGATTAATGCATTTAGTGGTAATCAAAGTACCAGGTGCATCACTAAAAGTGGATTTAACATACATCGGAATATTGCTGTCCATAGCAATTTCTACGGCACGAGGATGAATGACTTTAGCACCGTTGTAAGCCATTTGGCAGACCTCACCATAAGAAATCTGCTGCATAATGCTAGCATTTTTTACCAAACGAGGATCTGCAGTCATAATGCCTTCCACGTCAGTATAAATTTCAATATAATCAGCCTTTAAAGCTGCACCTAAGGCTGCTGCAGATGTGTCACTGCCACCACGGCCTAAGGTAGTAAATTTATTATTGTTCTCGGTCATGCCTTGGAAACCACAGACTACAGGAACAATATCTGCTTCTAAAAGACGCAGTAAATTGTCGGTATGAATATTTTTGATACGTGCTGCACCAAATTGAGAATCGGTGATAATACCTGCCTGACCACCGGTCAATGCCATAGCGTTGATACCAAATTTTTGCAGAGTTGCCGCCATGACGCAGGCAGAGATAATCTCGCCACAGCACATGAGCATATCCATTTCACGTGCATTTACAGAAAGATTGACGCTTTTTAAGGTATCAATCAAAGTATCAGTAGCATACGGTGCGCCTTTACGTCCCATAGCAGAAACTACTACTACAGGAGCATAACCGTTTTTAATAGCCTGCTGTACTTTTTCTTTGACAGCTAAACGGCTTTCCTCGCTAGCAACAGAAGTACCACCGAACTTTTGTACAATAATCTTCATGAAAAAATACTTCCCTTCTCTATTGCCTCGGCTTATTTTTTCAGCCAATCATTTTTAATCATAACTTCGGCAATCTGCAATGTATTGAGTGCTGCACCCTTACGGATTTGGTCACCTACAACCCATAAGTTAAAGCTGTTAGGATTGGATTCATCGCGGCGCAGACGACCTACATAGCAATCGTTTTTGTCGGAGGTATATAAAGGCATAGGATAAACCTGATTTTGCGGGTCGTCCAACATTTGTACGCCCGGGAAAGCATCAATAGCTTGTGCCATATCAGCCAAATTCAGATCATGCTCAAATTCAATGTTAATGGTTTCGCTATGACTGCGGTAAACAGGTACACGTACAGTAGTTACAGTGATGCGCATATCGTCATCATGCATAATCTTTCTAGTTTCGTTAACCATTTTCATTTCTTCTTTGGTATACAGATTATCCAGGAACACATCAATCTGCGGAATCAAATTGAAAGCAATCGGATAATGCTTAGCTAAACTTGCAGACGGCAGGATATGAGCTTCCATCTCACGGCCTTCGCTGTAAGCCTTAGTCTGGTTGGTCAATTCGTCAATACCCTCTTTGCCTGCACCTGATACAGCTTGATAAGTGCTGACAACAAGGCGTTTAATACGTGCCATGTCATACAATGGTTTTAAAGCCATAACCATAATAATGGTAGAGCAGTTAGGATTGGCGATGATACCTTTATGCTTTAAAATATCTTCGGGGTTAACTTCAGGAACAACCAGTGGAACTTCCGGGTCCATACGGAAAGCACTGGAGTTATCAATAACGACAGCACCTGCTTCTACTGCATAGGGAGCAAATTCTTTAGATACGCTGCCACCTGCAAATAAAGCAATATCAATACCATCAAAAGAATCTTTAGTAGCTTCCTGTACAGTATAGGTTTTACCCATAAATTCGATTTGTTTACCTGCACTACGTTTAGATGCTAATAAGCGCAGTTCTGCAAACGGGAAATTACGTTCTTCTATCAATTTAAGGAACTCGGTACCTACAGCACCAGTAGCACCTAAAATAGCAACATTGTATTTTTTCATACCCTTTTCCCCCTAAATTCTCTTATTATAATAATTTATCTAAACCGTAAACCAGACCTACTTGGTCTAAAATTTTACGACAACCAAGTGCTACACCCGGCATATAGCATTCGCGGTTAACAGGGTCTGTACTGATATGCAGTGTTTCACCTTGACCACCGAAAATAACTTCCTGAGAAGCTACATAACCAGGCAGACGTACACTGTGAATCTTCATGCCTTCAAAATCAGCACCTCGAGCACCGTCCATGGTTTCACGTTCATCCACGTGACCTTGACGCATAGCCTTACGTACTTCAGCAATTTTTTGTGCAGTGATAATAGCAGTACCACTAGGAGCATCCAGTTTATTATCATGATGTTTTTCAATGATTTCCACATGAGGAAAATATTTAGCAGCTTCACAAGCTAATTTCATCATTACGACAGCACCTAAAGCAAAGTTCGGTGCAATCAAAAGAGAAGTATTATTTTTGCGTGCCAGCTCATCGACTTCTTTTAAATCAGCATCGCTGAAACCGGTAGTACCGACAACTGCATGAACACCTAAAGCCAGAACCTTACGCAGATTATTCATAACTACATCGGGACGAGTAAAATCTACCACTACATCAGGTTTAGATGCTTCAATAGCATGTTCTAAATCTGTCTCAATACAAAAAACTGTATCACCTAAAGTCACTGTGCCTTCTTTAGCATCGACAACAGCTGCTAATTCTAAATCAGCTTCAGACCAAACCTTTTTACATACTTCGCTGCCCATACGACCCAAGGCACCATTTACTAAAACTCGAATCATCAAAGTCACTCCTTAATTTATTATACAAACTACTTCTAGCTATTCTCTTATAAAAAAACCGTTGAGATATTTTATTAATTATCTCAACGGTAAATACATGCACTTATAACTGACATGATTGCTGAGATAGCCCTCCGCTGCTTTACAGCGACAGTCCGGCAGTTTTTCACTGACGGCCCAGCACAACAAATTCGGCGTCTGTCGTACTTCGGCGTTAGCCCTTTCCCCTGCTTCCCAGCTCCCGCTCCACAGGTTACTAATGCTTTCCGCACCTCTATCTTGAATAGTTCATCATTAGCATGATTATATTACTCTCATAAGTGTTTGTCAAATATTAAACTGTAATTTCTAAAGATAGCTGTATAATTGTTAATATTTTACACAATATTGCAATTATGTAGTCTTATTTGCCAGTGCTGCCAAAGCCGCCGCCACGAACAGCCTTTTCAGACAACTCATCGCCATCGATAGTCAGATAATTGTAGAAAATACCCTGTGCTACACGTTCACCTTTAGGCAAAACAACAGCTTCTTCACCCATATTGAGCAGAGCAAGCATGATATGACCTTCATTATCTTCATTATTGTAATAATCTGCGTCAATGATGCCAACATTATTAACCAACATAATATGTTTTTTTACAGCCATACTGCTACGGATATGCATACCCAGGTATTCACCTTCCTGCATATACGCTTTTACGCCAGTAGGAACGAGCTGTAATTTACCCGGCTCCAAAGTTACTTCTTCAGGAACACAGAAATCATATCCTGCACTGAATTTAGTTTTACGCTCAGGCAAGGGAAAATCCACAGTAGCATATTTAGCAATTTTTTCAAAGCCTCTAGTTTTCATACTTTTTCCTCCAATAATTACCCTCCTACGACTAAAGTCGCAAGGTTTAAAAGGTTAAAACTCTATTTAAAAAGTTTGCTAGTTAAATTTTCACCATAATATAGCAGTATATCCCTATTCTTCCCGGTGCATCTGGTTCGCCTCTGTTGTACGGGACATCAAACACAAAACTTTACTAAATATATTTAATGCACCGTTTACATCTACGCTGAATAATCTACTGCCTTTTATCTGATATAAAAAAGGCTCCCCTAAAAATCAGGGGAGACACTTTTTTAGTTATGATACTTATTTTTGCATACCTTTCATCAATACAGCTTTACGGGACAGATTGATGCGGCCTTTATTGTCGATTTCGGTAACTTTTACAACGATTTCGTCGCCTACGGAAACAACGTCTTCTACTTTTTCAACGTGTTCGGTGGACAATTGAGAAATGTGAACCAAGCCTTCTTTGCCCGGCAGAATTTCTACGAAAGCGCCAAAGTTCATCAGACGGGTTACTTTACCGGTATAAGTTTTGCCAACTTCTGCTTCCGCAGTAATACCGTTAATGATATCGATAGCTTTATAAGCAGCTTCGCTGTTTACTGCAGCGATGAAGATACGACCGCTATCTTCGATATCAATCTTAGCACCGGTTTCATCAATGATTTTTTTGATGGTTTTACCGCCAGGTCCGATAACCTTAGCAATTTTATCCGGGTCTACATTAATAGTAGTGATTTTCGGTGCATATTTGGACAGTTCTTTACGCGGTTCGCTGATGCATTCCATCATTTTACCCATGATGAATTCACGGCCACGTTTAGCTTGTGCCAATGCTTGGGTGAAGATATCTTTGTTGATACCATCGATTTTGATATCCATTTGAATTGCGGTAATACCTTTTTCAGTACCGGCAACTTTAAAGTCCATATCGCCCAAAGCATCTTCCAAACCTTGGATATCGGTCAGAATGGTGAAATACTCGCCATCTTTAACCAAGCCCATAGCAACACCGGCAACAGGAGCTTTAATAGGAACGCCTGCATCCATTAAGGACAAGGTGCTTGCACAAACAGAACCCATGGAAGAAGAACCATTGGATTCCAGAACTTCGGATACCAGACGAATTGCATACGGGAATTCTTCTTCAGAAGGAATAACAGGTCTTAAAGCACGTTCTGCTAAAGCACCATGACCGATTTCGCGGCGGCCAGGACTACGCAGAGGTTTGGTTTCGCCTACGGAATACGGTGGGAAGTTGTAATGATGGATATAACGTTTGGTTTCTTCTGCACCAAGACCATCCAGAACTTGTGCTTCACGCAACGGAGCCAAAGCCAAAACATTTAAAATCTGAGTTTGGCCACGAGTGAACAAAGAACTGCCATGAGGACGAGCTAACAAACCAACTTCGCAGGTAACAGGACGTACTTCATCCAGTTGACGACCGTCAGGACGGATTTTATCAACAGAAATAGTACGACGAACGATTTTCTTCACCAGTTTTTGGGTGATATAAGCAACATCTTTCGCATTGTCAGGATATTTTTCTAAGAATACTTCAGCGATTTCAGCTTTAACTTTAGCAACGTTTTCTTCACGTTCCAATTTGTTGGCATCCATCAGAGCATCTTTCAATTTTTGAGCGCCATATTCTTCGATTTCGGCAACCATTTCTTCAGGAGGAGCGTAGAAAGGAACTTCCATCTTCTCTTTGCCGATTTCAGCAACGATTTTTTCTTGGAATTCAACCAATTGTTTAATTACGCCATGGCCGAACCAGATAGCATCCAGCATAGTTTCTTCGGATACTTCTTGAGCACCTGCTTCAACCATTAAAATAGCGTCTTTAGTACCGGCAACAGCCAGGTTCAATTCGGTAATTTTGCTTTGTTCAACAGTCGGGTTGATGATAAATTCACCATCGATTAAGCCCACACGCACACCAGCGATAGGACCTTCGAAAGGAATATCAGAAATGGACAAAGCACAGGATGCACCAATCATTGCCGGCATATCAGGAGCATTGTCAGGATCTACGGAAACAGCAGTAGCAACGATTTGTACATCGTTGTGGTAGCCTTCCGGGAACATCGGACGAATAGGACGGTCAATCAAGCGGCTGGTCAAAATAGCCTGCTCACTGGGACGACCTTCACGTTTAATAAAACCGCCGGGGATTTTACCTACAGCGTACATTTTTTCTTCAAAATCAACAGTCAGTGGGAAAAAGTCTACACCTTCACGCGGTGTTTTGGTGCCGGTAACGGCTACTACTACAGCGGTATCACCATAGCGAACTAATACAGCGCCATTTGCTTGCTTTGCAATCTTGCCGGCTTCAATAGTTAAAGTTCTGCCGCCAAGATCCATGCTGTAACTATGCATAATCTTATGCCTCCTCTAAATTTTCACATATTTGTGTACCTGCTTATTATTCGCCACCTATAAGGAAAATCCTCTTTATTTTTACGAAAAAAGAAAAAATATTTCTTCTGCTGCCGAAAGTGAAAAAAGCCCCTCGTAAAAATCGTTAGCTTAGATATTCTGCCACATTTTTATGTTGCATCCATTAGTACGCTTGAGAAAATTCGACGTTCTGCCTTACTTTAATTCGGTCATATAGTTTTTCCCTCAACACAAAAACTGCACTTCAAAACCGATTGCTCAGTTCTAAAGTGCAGTTTTCAAATTTTTATATTATATACTATTTCAGTCAGTGAAGACTTTTACATTAGAAGCTATAACGCAGGCCTACATTCCATTGCCACGGAGTTTCTACTTCGCCGCCATAAGTTCTTTCTACATCCAGATACAGATAAGATGCGTCGCTCAATGCTACATTAGTGCCTACGCCTACTTCCCACCAGCCGCCACCGAGGTCTTGACCGTAAGTATCTGCTAAGCTGCCTTTACGCATGGTTACACTGGTTTCACCGTCAAAATCGTACAGATAAGATGCTTTCGCATACACATTTCCTTGGGCAAAATCTTTACCCATACGGAAACCTACGCGGCCTACTAAGCTGTCCATACCGTCTTGTTCGGCAATGGCATTGGCAGTTGCATAGCTTACTGCTCCTACCTTGCCGTAGCTCAATTGTACTTGCGGTTCTACCCAGAAACCATTGTCCTTAGTAAAGCGTTTGCCGTATTCTGCACTCACGCTGTAACCATTTGCTTCGTAATCGCCTTTGCCGATACCGCCTAAAACATCAAATTCATGCTCTAATTTTGCATATTTGGCAATCAAATCTACATAACTGCCGTCATCTGCTAAATAACTACCGTAAACGGACAAGCCTTTATGAGTATTTTCACCGCTGCCTTTAGCAAAACTGCTGTCGCCGTCGGTATAGCTGATTGCCGCACCCACCGTCCAGTGTTCGTTAGTGCTCAGCTTTTCATCATAACCTAATTCGTATTTAGTATATTTATTGGTAATCGCACCGTATTCGCTTTCGCCTTTCACCATACGTGTCCAGATACCATGTTCACCATTGCTGTCACGCAGTTCACCCAGACGTTGATTCATATCATCGTTTTCTGCTCTCCACGCCATCAAGGATACGCTGGCCATATCGCTTACACCCATATTGAAAGTATTTTGTGCCTGGCTACCGCCTACTACATGACCGTCTTTATCAACAGTACCTTCAAAAGCACCGCCGATAACGCCTTCTTCAGTAGTTACTTTATCAGTCAGGACAGCATTGTCTGCTCCACCAACTACAACGCCTGCCAATTTATCGGCATTCGCTTTATCTTGGAAAATTTGGTCCGCAATGGCACCGTTACCATGTACGGTTAAACCATCTACGCCACTAGCATTATCAGCTACAATTTTGTTAGTTAAGCTATCGGTATTCACAACACCATTATTATCTGTTAAGGTATTGGTATTAATAGAAACATTCTCACCCTTCAATGTAGTGCTACCATCAAGAGCAAAAGTATTCACTTGCATATTACCAGCAACATTAACATTAGCATCATCAGCAACACTAACATCACCAGTACCATCGCCTATCCACTGATTTACAACCCAATTGCCACCAGTAAAATTAACATTACCGCTCTTTTCTACATTAAAGACACCCTTAGAGGCAGACATATCACCGGTACCACCAAGATTTACTGTAGCATTAGTGTTTTTATCAGAACCTTTAACATTGATGTCACCATCAATTACAGAGTTTCCATTAAAAGTAAGATTCAGTACACTATTATCTTTTTCATTGGCATTCTTACCATTATTACCAACAACGTTAATATCACCCTTAATTTGAGCTTGTCCTGCTACATTAAGGTTAACCTCAGTATCTCGAGAAAAGTCGCTATTCTTAACGCCATTGCTACCAACATTAATGTCACCAGTCATATTAAGAGTTCCTGCATTAACGTTTATGAGAGCTTTTTTACCAACAGTATTCATGCCGCCATAACTACCGCAAATATTACCATCAATATTCAAGTCATTAGCTGTTACATTAACGGTACCCCAGCCACCGGTGCCAATTACGCCACCCATAGAACTATTAGCACCATCTAAAATAGCTTTATCGGCAAACAAATTAACAATATTACCTTCATTTGCTTGTAATAAAGCTACACCATAATCGCCCTTACCAAATGTACTATGAGCTTCAAAATGGCCAATAACTTTATCAGCTGTACCTAAATTAACTACAGAATTACCTTCCTGCAGGTAAGGACCTTGAGCATTAATAAAACCATCACCAACATACGCAACAACTTTATCAGCATTAATATTCAATGTATTATTTTTATTCTTTAATTGGAAACCTCTGTCGCCCATTCCCTCAGAGCCAACATATAATTCTCCTGTATTAATAGTTAAATTAGTATTCCCGTTCAGCCAAGCTGCAAAATTTTTTAAACCTTTGTAATCACTACTGATATTAGAGTTATTGCTAAAGCTCGGTTTTTCTGTACTAACAAATGTAATTTTGTTAGAAGTTATTGTAGTTTTAGCAACGTTCTCATCAGTACCAATCATATGAATAGCATATTTCTCGTCACCAACTTTATTTTTATTGAAAACTATGCCGGTATCATTTTTTAAGGTTAAATCACTATTTTCATTGACTACACCTGCATATTCGCCTGCATCTTTTGTTACAGTAGAACCATCATCAACCTCTACCTTCTCTCCTGCCGCCATTGCACTACCGGTAATTACAAATGCCATTAAAGTGCTAAGAGCCAAGCTTCTTGCCATCGTCTTTTTCATACAAAACCAACCTTTCTTAATAAAGATATATTATATAGATAATAATTATCTTATACAGCTGTATTTTAGCACCTTTATTATTTTTATTCCTAAATTGCAATAAGAAGTTGCACACTTTTTAAAAATCAAGCTGCATAA
>Cam_p2__coassemble_2108_pt1 | contig 11287 bp, 8 predicted proteins | sample Cam_p2__metabat2_high_PE_007 | metagenome-assembled genome bin Cam_p2 | reverse complement strand
ATTTGTAAGTTTTGATGAACAGAAAACTATATATATAGGTTCAATTTTATTTTTTTTAGCTCTATATATTAACATAAATTATACTTGGTTAGAGTTTTCCTCTTATTTTTATTTTTCTGTAGCATTATGCTTGGCTATAGGGGCAATCTTTAGCCGAAATAAATTTATGAGCAGTATTATTTTTATTTGTGCATTTTTCTTTTTGGGCTTAGGGAATGGTGCACGGGTGGGATTAAGTGCAGCGGAGCAGTTGCAGCCTTTTTTCGCTCGCGAAGTTGTAGCCTATGGCAGGATAGATAGTACTAGTGTGCAGCATAAGGAAAAATATACCAGTCTAATTTTAGAATGCAGCAGTTTGCAGGTAGGTGGTAAGATGTATCCATATACCGGTAAATTACGTTTAGCTTTGGCTAAAGATATTAAAGTACCTGTTTCAGGCACGCTTGTTGTCAGCGGTACGGCACAGCCTTTGATAGGCTTGCGTAATCCCGGTAGCTTTAATAGCGATTTGTATAATAGAATTAATAATATTGGCGGTGTATTAAAGAAAGCCCGATTAATCAAACTAGAGGAGCAGAAGGATGTTCTTGGCTATCTAACTATTATTAATCGTGAACTAAGGCAGAAGATTAGTAATGTTGTCGGTAAAGATTTAGGTGCTTTGCTCGGAGGTATGCTGGTTGGTGGGAGTAATAATTTAAGCGAGGCGACAAGAGAAATTTTTACGGCTAACGGTTTAACCCATTTATTATCAGTATCGGGTAGTAATCTAGTTTTATTGGCCGCATTGTTAAAGTTAATGTTGCCGAAATTTTTAGCTGATTGGCGGAAATTAATAATTATTGTTTTTTTAAATTTTTATGCTTGTTTATGTGGTATGCAGCCTCCGGTGATGCGTGCTTTATTAATGAGCAGCATTTTTCTTATTGGCGGAAGCGGTGGTAGGCGAGGCTTATTGCTGTGCCTGACTATGGTAATATTATTAATTTATAAGCCGTTATGGTTATTAGATGTTGGTTTTCAGCTTTCGTGTAGTGCAACTGCCGGTTTAATCTGGCTATTGCAGCCATGTATGCAAAAAATGCCACAAGCTTGGCCGGAGTGCATTCGTGAGGGGTTAGCAGTAACCTTAGCTGCTCAGCTGGGAAGCATTCCTATATTAGTAATATATTTTCATCAAATATCGCTAATTTCTTTAATTAGTAATTTATTTTTAGTACCTATATTAGAAATAGCTGCCTTATTAGCTTTGTTAGGAGCATTATTGCCTTATGCTGATATATTATTGCGTGGTGCAGGTTTTCTTTTAAGCCAATTATTAGTACAAGCGGAGTGGCTGACACAGTTGCCGTATAGTACAGTAACCATCGGCACTTTGCCCTGGTGGAGCTATGTTCTTTATTATGTAGGTTTATTGGTGTGGCTTGATTTAGGGATATGTACGCTTTTGAGTAATTGGCAGCGTCGTTGTTGTTTATTCTGCTGCATAGTGCTTATGGCAGGAGTGCTGTTATGGCAGCAGACGCGGGAAGAAAATTTTACTATGTATTTCCTCGATGTGGGGCAGGGTGATTGTACCATTATTACTACGCCGGAGCGTCAGGTATATGTTTTTGATACCGGTGGGCTAGCCAATTTAGCAACAGGCAGCAGGATTGTCGCACCTTTTTTGCGTAGTCTTGGTTATAGTACAATAGATGCTTTATTATTAAGTCATTATGATTATGATCATGCAGGTGGTGCGATAAGCTTGCTACGTAATTGTACTGTAAAGGAAATCGTATTGCCACGGGAAGAATTAACACCTGCAAGCAGTTTGCTGCAAGACAATTTACGGCAGCAGGCAGAAAAAAGCGGGGTGGAAAAAATTACTGTAGCCGACCAGGGCAGAAGCTGGCAGTATCGTAATGGCAAAATGCTGGTGCTGGATGTACCGACGGAGGCTGTCAGCGGCAATGAGGCCAGCACATTGCTCAGTGTACAATATGGAAGAGACTCAATCTTGTTAACAGGTGATATGGGCGTGGAGCGTGAGCAAACGTTGTCGACTATTGGTAATTATACTGTGCTGAAAGCAGGTCATCATGGCTCGGCAGGCAGTAGCAGTAGTGAATTTTTAGCTAGGGTACAGCCACGGTTAAGTATTATTTCCTGCGGTATAGGTAATCGTTATGGTCATCCGCAAGAGGAAACATTACGTAGATTAGAAGCTTGCGGTAGTAAAATTTTGCGGACGGATAAGCTTGGCTGCATTAAGCTTGTGTTCAAGCCAGAGGGTGTGGAAGGTTATTCTTATAAAAACTATACCTGGCGGCAATTGCTATCTAGCACAATATAAACTATAATAAAAATATGCTGATGAAAAAAATTTTGTTAGGAATAGAAAATTATCTTGTGCTTATCAATGTGCTGAGTTTTTTGCTATATGCACGTGATAAGTATTTGGCACGTCGACATAAGTGGCGCATTAGTGAAAGAAGCTTATTAAGCATTGCTGCCGTAGGTGGTAGTATTGGTGCTTTGCTAGCCATGCTGCTTTTGCGTCATAAAAATAGGAAGCTTAAATTTTGTTTATTAATCCCGCTGTTTATCGTGCTGCAACTAGGAATTTTAAGTTATTTGTATATTAAGTTCTAAAAAATCTTTGGGAGTGATGGTATGGTAAAGAAAAAGGATGCAGCTGCGGAAAAAGATAAAAATAAAATCAATCCTGAAGAATTGCTGTCGTGCTTAAAGAATAAAAGGCCGTTAGATAGCAAAGGTTTAATGGTTGTTTTAGGTGAAGAGGATTATTATCGCAAGCAGATAGAGACTGTAATAGAGGATTACGTTTTTCAGGATATCGAACCTGATTCACGTGAAGTAACCGTTATCGAAAAGAATACTGATTTACGCGAAATAACTGCGGTGATTAATACTTATCCGTTTTTCTGTGGTCAGAGTTTACTTATTTTAAAGGATAGTAAATTTTTTAATTTGGGTAAAACTCCTAGTGAGGAAAGAAAGCAGCAGTTAGATAAGCTAGCAGAGCTTTTAGCGGATATTCCCGATTATTGTACTGTCTTTATCAGTGCGGCTAAGCTAGATAAACGGACAAAGCTGTATAAGTTTTTTAAAAGCCACGCTTTATTATGTGAGTGTGAAGAATTAAAGCCTTATAATGCACAACCTTGGCTGGAGAAGCTGGCAGCAAAATATGGTGCCCATCTTACTTATGATGCTAAAATGCGGTTACTGGAATATCTGGCACCTGTAGATAATGTTCCTATGGCTATTATGGAACAGGAATTTGCCAAACTAGCTGTTTATACTAATGGGCGTAGTCCTTGGACGGTAGATGATTTGGAAGCAGTCTGGGTAGATTTGCCCGAGGTATCTAATTTTAAATTATGCGATTTTATCAGTGAAAAAAAGCTACCGCAGGTGTTAGAGATGCTCTCCGTGATGAAGCAGCGTAAGGTGCCTTTGATACTTACTTGTGGCTTAATTGATTACCATTTGCGTAAGCTGGCTCGTTTCCAAGAATTAATGCAGAGTAGCCATGATATTATTATGGTAGGTAAGGAAATGGGCTTACATCCATTTATAGCTAAAAAAATGCAGCAGCAATGTCGTAATTTTAGTGCTGCAAGCTTGATTAAGGCTATCATAGCTGTGAACCAGATTAATGTAGATTCACGTGGTGGTGGTCGTAAATATGAAGACTTAGAAGACGTTATGGTACAATTATTGCATTAAATAAAATTTTCTCTAAATAAAATACTGGACAAAAAGTCGGATGATTGTTATAATACATTCAAATAGTCAACGGAGACTTTTTTAAGTATTGGAACAACACCTATGCTTAAAGAAGTCTTTTTTCATTTTTTATAAGAAAGTTTGCGTTTACTGAGAAAGGAGTGCAGCTATACTGCTAGCTGCGTGAAACCATGAACAACAAAGATTTATTGTATGTTATTAAACCAGAACAACAAAATGAAGAATCTTTAAGAGAGCTTCTGCAAATGCATCCGGAAATAAAATTTGTTTCCTTAATGGGTGTTGATTTTGCAGGTAATGACACTGACGAAAAGATTCCGATGAAAATCTTTTTAGATGATATGCAAAGCTTCTTAGAAGGTAGCGCAGCACAAACTGATGGTTCTTCTGTAGTATTGCCCGGTATCGCTACTTTAAATAATGCTCGTGTAGATATGGTTGTTGATAAAGAGGTTAACTGGTTCATTGACTACAACTATGAACATTTTGACGCAGAAAACGGCAGAATGATTGGCACTCTGCGTATTCCCTGCTATCTGCTGCATAACGGCAACTTTGTTGACTCTCGTTCTATTCTGAAAAATACTTTAAGCTATGTAGAAAAAGAAATTTTGGAGCTGTTTAAAAAGCATCCGCATATTGCTGGTCTAGAACACGTAAATCCGGAAGAAATCGAAAAATTGATTTTCACCAGTGCAACTGAATTGGAATTCTGGGTAAAATCTCCCCGTGAGGATGCTCCTATCGAAGCATTGTCCTCTTCTCAAATGATGCAGGAGCAATATTGGCAACGTACTCGTGGTAACGTACGTACTGCTTTGGAGCAAACTATTGAAACTTTGGATTTTTATGGTCTGGAGCCGGAAATGGGTCATAAAGAATGTGGCGGCGTTAAAGGTCAAATCGATGGTGCCGGTCATATGACTCACGTTATGGAACAATTAGAGGTTGACTGGAAGTTCTCTTGTGGCGTACAAACCGGTGATAACGAGCTTTTAGCACGTATCATTGTTAAAGAAGTATTCCGTATGAACGGTTTGGAAGTATGCTTCCAAGCTAAACCGATTCCCGGTGTTGCCGGCAGCGGCGAACATACCCACGTCGGTATTGCTGCCAAGATGAAAAACGGCAAAATCATCAACCTGTTCTCTCCTAAAGATATGCATAAAGACTTCTTGTCCGCTATCGGCTATGGTTCTATGATGGGTCTTTTGAAAAACTATGAAGTAATCAATCCGTTTATTTCTTGTACTATCGACTCTTTGAACCGTCTGAAACCTGGTTTTGAAGCTCCTGTCTGCATTGTAACCAGCTTAGGCATGAGTCCGGAAAATCCATCTCGTAACAGAACTATTCTGGCAGGCCTGATTCGTGATTTGGATAATCCGAAAGCAACCCGTATTGAAATGCGTTCTCCTAATCCATATACTAATACCTATATTGCTATTGCTGTTTTCTATCTGTCCTGCTTAGACGGTATCAAAGCTTGTGTAGAAGCTGATAAAACCTTGGCAGAAATGGAAAAAGAAATTTCTAAGCAAGCAGGTGAAGCCGGTTTCTATTTGGATACAGATCGTCAATATCGTACTGAGGATGACGTATTTGAAGATTTCACCGAAGAAGAACGTGCACATCTATTCGGCGAGCCGCCGGCAACTGTCTGGGAAAACCTCTGTGCCTTTGAAAAATATCCGGAAAAGGTTGCAGTTTTGACCCAAGGCGGTATTCTGAAACAAGAATATATCGAATCCTTTAAACAAGGCGCTTTGATTCGTTGGAAAACCGAGCTTATTAACCGTCTGATTCCGGAAAACTATCAAGACGTTATCGATATGAAAAAATTGCATGAACAAGATACCTGCACCGACTGCGATTTGGCTATGTGGCACAAAATCCAATTGCTGCGTGCTAAGTTGGCTAAAGACTCTTTTGAAGAAAAGAGCATTTTCAGCGGCATCCGCGAAGCTATCAGCAAGGGTGATTATGACAAGGCTGCAGCCTTGAAATTGGAAATGGGCAAAGTAATCGAAGAGCTGAAAGTTCTCTATCATGATTACAAACAAAACATTATCGACTAATTTTTAAACAGTTATAGACCTCGGCCAGAAACTTTCTGGCTGGGGTTTTGTTTTTGTTCTAACATAGGCATAATTTTTTTCACATAGATGTCAAAGTTTCAGCGTAATTATTTATTAAACTATAAAATGAAAGTATTTAACTGTAAAAATATAAACTTATAGGCTGAAAAGAACGTATCAGGTAACTTTTTCCGAAGTATATTTTTTTGCATGAAACAGTCATGAAACAGTTGAGTTAATTGTGAATTTGTGGTAAAATATTGAAGATATAATGACAGGAGTATTTTCATCTGTCGAAAGCGAGGCGATTGTCAGTGGTGGAACAGGTAAAAGATGTTCCGGCTTATATTCGCAAAATGTATGGTTACAACTCTTTCATGTGCAATTTCGGTGTACATATTGATGAAATAACCTGCGGTGGTGCGGTTGTAAGTATCGATATAGATCCGCTTAAACATTTTAATCACCGAGGCATTTGTCATGGTGGGGTGCTTACTGCTTTAGCAGATTCTGTGTTGGGCGTAACCGGTGCCAGTGTCGGTGCTGCTGTCGCCACATTAAATTTCAGTATGAATTTTATCCGTAATGTTCATAGTGCGGGTAGAGTTTATGTAAGAAGCCGTATTCGTCATAACGGACATTCAACAATGGTTATCGAAGCTGAAATGTATGACGCGGAAGATACTTTAATGGCAACAATACTGACGACGATGTTCGTTGTCGGACGATTCGAAGAAATACCCGCAAAATGGTGAGCTTGTCCGAGTTTATCAAGCAGGGAAAACAAGGCTGTGAAGGCCATGGATAATTTAAGGAGGATATAATGGAGTTTGCATTGAACGAGGAACAACTTGAATTACAAGAGATGGTAAGGGAGTTTGTAGAAAAAGAAATCACCCCTTACGCTGCTGATATGGACAAGGAAAACCATATGCGTGACGGCTTGATTGAAAAAGCTAACGAAATGGGCCTTCTGAACGTTATCGTTCCTGAAGAATTAGATGGTCCTGGTCTGGACAGCGTTTCCGTAGCTGTTATTTATGAAGAATTAGGTAAAGGCTGTGCAGGCGTAGCAACTTCTCTGGCTGCTAACAGCTTGGCTACAGTACCTGTTCTTTTGGCTGGTACTGACGAACAAAAGAAAATGTACTGCGATATTTTAAATAACGGTGGTCTGGCTGCATTTGCTTTAACCGAACCTGGTGCAGGCAGTGATGCAGGCGGTGTTTCTACTCGTGCAGAAAAAAATAAAGAAAACGGTACCTATACTTTAAATGGTACTAAAATGTTCATCACCAACGGTGGTTTGGCTGATATCTTCTTGGTATTCGCTAACACCCGTAAATCCGGTGGTATCCGTGGCTTGACTGCTTTCATCGTTCCGAAAGACACTCCGGGCTTCTCCATCGGCAAAAAAGAAGACAAAATGGGCATCCGTCCTTCCAATACCTGCGAACTTATCCTGCAAGACGTTGTAATTCCTGAATCCTATCGTGTTGGCCGCGAAGGCGAAGGTTTCCGTATTGCTATGAACACCTTGGACAGTGCTCGTCCGTTTGTTGGTGCTGTTTCCGTAGGTATCGCTCAAGCTGCTCTGGACTGTGCAGTAAAATATGCTAAAGAACGCCGTCAATTCGGTCAACCTATCGCTTCTTTCCAAATGGTTCAAGCTATGCTGGCTGATATGGCTATCAAAGTTGAAACTGCTCGTCTGATGGTTCTGAAAGCTTGCTGGATGCGTGATGAGGGCATGGAATTCTCCAAAGAAGCTGCTATGGCTAAATGCTATGCTGCTGACGTTGCTATGCAAGTAACCACTGATGCTGTTCAAGTAATGGGTGGCTATGGCTACAGCAGAGAATATCCGGTAGAAAAAATGATGCGTGACGCTAAAATCATGCAAATCTACGAAGGCACCAACCAAATCCAACGTTTGGTTATTGCTAATAAATTACTCTACTAATACTAGAATACTACAAATTTTCCCCTACCTTTCGGTGGGGGATTTTTTGTATAATTTGTATAAAGAAATTTAAATATAAGTTATCGTGATATATACTGATTGTTAAAGATAGCGTCACAAATTGTATTAAAAATTTATAGAAAAAATAGGGAGTGTTTTAGATGTCCGAATCTAAGAAAGGCGTAATTTATATTATGACGACCATAGTTCCAGGAATTATCAAGATTGGTAAAACAAAAACTGACAATTATGAGAAACGTATGTATTATTTAGAGCATAATGGTTATTGTAATGTTGTTGGCTTGAAGAGAAAATTAGCTATTGAAGTAGATGATTTTGATGATAAAGAAGCAATGATGCATACGGTTTTTGCTCAAAGGCAGATTGCTAATACAGAATTATTTGCTATTGATGTAAACGTTGCTATGCAATTATTTTCTGCTCTTGATGGTAAAGTTATTTATCCTAAAGATGAAACAAAGGGGGATATATTTACTGGTGCTGCTGGTGCTACGCAGGCTCAGGAAATATATGATGGAGAGTATTTTTTGGAACGTAATAAAAAGTCTGATAATAAAATTATTAAGGCTACAGTTATGATAAAAGCTGGAACATGGACTCTTCTGAAAGATAGCGTACTGAGTATGAACGAGGGCTATGGAGTGCCTAAGAATGTTAAGATTGAACGAAGTAAAATGTGCATTGATGCTAATGGTGTACTTCAAGAAGATTACTATTTGGGTGCATGTTCTCCGAGTTTTGCAGGTGCATTGGTAATAAATCAGTCTTGTAATGGTTGGGTTAATTGGAAGGATAGTAAGCAAGAATGCATAGATAAATTTAGAAAGAAAGTAGTTAAAGATTCAGAAGAGTAAGCAGATATATGTGATTTGTTTAATTATTCTTTTTTACATAAAAAATAAATTGTAATTAAAAATAACACTTGTTACTTAACAACGTACAGTAAAGCCATTTCCTTGAGCAGTTAACAAGCTGACATTTGAGGGAATGGCTCTATTTTTTGTGGTAGATGATACTGAAGTGTAAGCAAGACCTCTCCGCCTCGTTACACTCGGCACCTCTCCTCACGAGGAGAGGCAAGGTTAGTGTGGCGTGCTACAGAAGTTGCCTAAGAATCGGAAGGGCCGGCCGAAGGCCTGTAGTAAATTGTCTTTTCACTATTTTCTGATATAATATAAATAAAAAAAGGAGCGCGATTTTTTATGTCAAAACAATAGTATTTTGTAAAACAAGACCCTGAAGTTATTTATTATATACCAGAAAATATTACTTTACTGCCGGAAGAACAAACATGTTTAGAAGAAATAAGCTTTTCAGATATAGATTTTGAAAAATATAGTTTAGAAAAATTAACCGAAGAAAATATGTATTTAAGCAAATATGGCATTTTTGCTTTTCCAACAGAACATCGAAAACTATTAGGTAAAACCATATATAAAGCACCATTTGTGCCGGCAATTTTTATTCATAAACCGACATTAGAAAAAATGCCACAAGAAATAAAATCATATTTTGTAGAAACAACAGAAACTGATTTTATTAATCATGTATTAATTGCAAATTGGTTTTTCAAAAATATGATAATAGTGGACGGTTTCTGTCCTGCAGATATTTACAATAAGATAATTCATTTTCTATTTAAAGAAGAAATGAATGATACTTATTTAATCTATTGATTTTTTCTTGGTATATATAGGCTAAATATTCTTCTAATTTGTCTAAATTATTAGAACGATAAGCAAAATCTAAATCTTCTACGTCATAATGCGAGAGAGCAAATTCAGTATTATACATTCCGTAACTGTTTGCAAAAACAGAAGCATCGTATTCTAGACTGTTTAGAACGGATTTATAGTATTCCTCGTATTTCTCTTTGTGGCCTAACCACCAAAAGAATATATCGTGGAAATTCGCGAGCTGCCACGCATGTCTAAACTCATGATATAAAATCTTTCTGCCATAACTTAGGTTACTGTAATTGGGGTCAATGCAGATAATTTTATTTCGATGATCAAAATATCCATAGCAGTTTGGATGTTCTCTATATATAACGTCATAAACGATATCATCACCAACATGATATCTTGACTGCAAAAATAAAAATTCGCTTTTTAACATATATAAATTTTTCATCTTTATTCCTCCTAAAATATAAAAATACCGGCGCAATTATGACAATAAAATCAAAAAAACGCCGGCTTTTTTGTTGACCAATAAAAAGTTAGTACCTCCCTAGACAAATATCTAAAGAGGTACTATAATAAAGGCATAACTTAAAACAAGCTCTCTTGGATGTATTGAGGCTTCTTGTTAGGAATAACCTCAATATTCATATCGCGAAAATCGCCCATATAAGCATTATGTCGTTTCGCGATTAAGAAGAGAGCCTGTTTCTCAGAATATGCCAAAACTCTTTCGTCGATTAGAATATATGAATCGTCTCGGCGAAGAAGCAGGCATCTGATATGGTAATGAACTTTTTGTTTCATACCCAATCTCCCGAAATACCCCACCTAACTGGTTCTTAGGTGGGGTATTTCCTTATGCTATTAAACAAAAAAAGAATAATAAGCATAAGAATATGTTTTCACGTTTTATTGGCATTGGTACATATCAGACCAGCCGTTTAATCTGTTTCGTCTTAATTTTCAAAGACTCATCAGGAGATTTTATTTTAATCTCGACAGATGAGCAGTTTAATGTCATGCTCAGGACATTTGATGTTCAGGCGAAAAGTGCGTATTCCCTCTTGTTTTAAAAGGCGTTAAGGCTTGTCTTTGTGCTATTTTCATAATGCTTAGTAATCGCCTTCGTGAAGAAGACAACGGCCGAAGCCATCTTCCAGGCATTATTAAGAGAATCAACAAATACATTGCTCTTTTTATGAGCCTTCTTTTTACTGTTAACAGTAGTAGCTTTAGCAGGCGCAGTTTCAACAGAAGATTGAACTCAGACGCGTATGATAACCGCTTGCGGTTTTGGACAAAAAATAGCCGCTGACTTTGCATTTCTGCATTGTCAGCGGCTATTTGCGTTTCTATTCTTTTTTCACTTCAGGATTTATAATCCAGCTACCTTAAAAAAGCCTTAAAAATTACTATCCAATTTAACAATATCCACCGAAGCCACTTTAATTGCTGTGCAAGCATAAAAAGCAGATTCACATTTGTTATAATATTCTTCTTTGCAAACTGTCACGATTTTTCGGCTACCATCTAGGATGAATTTGTTATATCATAAAAAAGAACGACGCAGTGTAGAACGTTAAGACCTCTCCGATAGTTCGCTGAAGCTTACTGCCACCTCTCCTCACGAGGAGAGGCAAGCTCGTTGGGCGGAAGTTAGAAGTACTAATTTAGTAAGGAAGAAGTAGTTAGTGCAAGCAAGACCTCTCCGCCTCGTTGCACTCGGCACCTCTCCTCACGAGGAGAGGCAAGCTCGTTGGGCGGAAGTTAGAAGTACTAAT
>Cam_p2__coassemble_1875_pt1 | contig 13124 bp, 9 predicted proteins | sample Cam_p2__metabat2_high_PE_007 | metagenome-assembled genome bin Cam_p2 | reverse complement strand
GGAAAAACAACATCTTCCGTTAGTAAAGCTATGGAATACTTGAAAAATTACTATGCATAAATTGCAATAAGAAGTTGCACACTTTTTAAAAATCAAGCTGCATAAATCTTATCAAGCTCATTCTCGAATAGATCGTCAGGTGATTTGTATCCGAGTATTTTCCTTGGTAACAAATTACACCAATCAGCTGCCAACAGAATATCATCAGAAGTATATTTGCCTATTCTCTTTCCTTTGTGATTGCCTCCTTATAAGTTTTGTTTCGCAGCTTAATTTTAACACGAAGAGGTCACAATGGACTATTTTTATCCTATTTTCAAGGTGTGCAATTTCATTTTACAATGAACCTTTAAAAAAGAAGATGGTAAAACCGAAAAACGGTTCTACCATCTTAAAACCACAAAACGTGAAAGCATTGAACACAAAATTTGATATAGCGAAACCATAAAAACGTGATAGCTACGACCACACAAATGGTAAAGCACTAACCACAAATTTTGACAGACACCCTATAAAATTACTCAAACTTAATCTTTGGCAGGCTCTTAACAATCTTCCTAGTTTCCAAACTTACTGTAATGATAGAAAGCAACAACTCTAATATATACTTAGGATCATTATGCTCCTTAGACCAATCATTAGGATTGTTTTCAATTTGACTAGCCTTATCAACCTTAACCTGATACCTATCCATTATCCATTCAATAGCACTCTTGCCATTTACCACGTATTCATACGCTTCCAGCGGAATGTTCTTGATAGTAATGTGATTATTATAAATAATGGTACTCTTATCTGCCTTGCTCTTAAATTTCATCTTGATAACAGTACAATCGCTTATATCGCCTTCTACTACAACCTCTATAGGAGCCGGACGCTTTTCATAATCAAGATGTAATTCCCCAAGCTTTCTACCAGCAGTCATAAACGCCTTGAAATCAGCATCGTCTTCAACTAAAGGCAGTCTTGGCAACATCTTTTTCAAATCAGCAGCAAATTGAGTACGATAATCCTCACTATGTAGCAAACCATAAACATAGTAGAAAATATCCTCTTTAGTAATAGCATTAGACTTATACTTAGAACGTACTTCATTCAAAATATAATCAGTCACACCATCGTGACGCACATACTCAACAGACTTTTCTTCCTCTGCATTATCAAATAAGCTAGTCATAGCTTTTTTTTCAGGTACTTTTTCTTCATACCAGTAAAGTGGGAAACATTGTGTCTTCTCGTTAAAATCAAGACATGTTTTTTTGTCAGAAATTAGTAAACTAAAATCTTTACTGGATCCAATACCACTTACTGCTAAAACTAAATTATGTAATTCAGCTGTTGGAAAAATATAACTCCACTTTCCTGGACGTTCTATAAAGCTTCTATCATAATAAAGATGTTGTTTACAAAAAGGTCTGTAATTTCCGATGGTCTGACAAACATCATTTACAAACAATTCTTTATCATTTATAGCATATTTTTTCAAATTTACAGTCCAGCTAACCAAATTCTTCTTTTCTGTCAGCTTATGAGTTTTCTTATATGCTTCTCTTTCTAGATTGTAATTAGAGCATAATTTTCTCATAGTTTCCATCAAAGATTTTTTTCCATAATTGTAAACCCAAGCATCTCGATTGGTAGATATACCCACAACCATACAAGAAAAAATACTACTATTTTCAACATTGAAATTTATGGCTGGCTCTATAGCCACATAATTACTGAACACATCACTTCTTTGAGTTAACCAATCTCCCGCTTCATTAGGCTGTAAAATTTTCTGAACAAATCCCTTAGCCAGTACCGACTTTTGTTTAACAACCTCTTTTAACTTTTCCTCTCTTGTTAAATAGTCATCAACTTCATGATAATAAATGGTTGCTTTCTCAGTTTTCTTTTTAGGATTTCTAACAAGAATTGTTATGGCAATAGGTGCCCTACTACCACTACCAAAAACTTTTCCGCCTTCACGTCTTGAACGCTCACCACTTGTCCTTTGATCACCCTTTAAATTAAACACATAAATGCTAGTAAATTCTTGTTCAAAACATTTTCTTAATCCGTCAAAAGCACCTTTATCAAGCCAGCTTCCGTTCGTTACAAAACCAATTACACCACCCATATCGTCTAATATATCGCTTGCATATCTGAAGGCTTTAATATAACTATCATACAATCCCTTTTGCAAGGCAGCAGTTGATTGTACACCATAAGTATCAGAGATACGTTTTTCTAAACATACGTAATGTTCATTTTGATTGTTGTCATTAGCCGAAGTCTGACCAATAGAATAAGGAGGATTGCCTATAATTACACGCATAGGAACCTTACTTTGGGCAATTACACGTTCTGAATTTTGTGGAAAAACATCAGAAGCCTTAAACATCATATCCTTACCATTTTGCATATCTTCGTAAAGTTGGAAAGTATCTGTTAAGCAAATACCATTAAATGGAGTATATTGACCAACATTTTCTCCTACAGAGTCATGATAAGCATTTTCGATATTAATGGACGCAATATAATACGCCAACAATACTAACTCATTAGCGTGTAATTCGTGCTTATATTTGCGTTCTAAATCTTTTGGTTCAATAAGTCCACTTTGGATAAGACGAGTAACAAAAGTACCTGTGCCTGTAAAAGGATCAATAATATGAATATTTTCATCACTAATGCTGCGATTAAATTCTTTCTTCAATACATCAGCAACACTTTTGTTGATAAAATCTACAACTTCTACTGGTGTATAAACAATGCCGAGCTTTTCTACCGTTTTTGCCAAGGCTTTTTTAAAGAATTTATCATACAATTCGACAATTACTCTTTGCTTGCCGTTTGCATTGTCAATGCCTTCACAACGCTGTTTTACGCTCTTATAGAAACGTTCCATTACTTCGTTTTGTTCTTTATCAAAAGCATCATCCTGCATCAGGTCTAATAAATTTTTCATAGACTTAGAAACAGGGTTACTTTCAACAAATGAATAATCTTCAAAAAGTGCATCAAATACAGGTCGTGCAATAAAGTGTTGTGCTAACATTTCAATAGCACTTTGCTCTGTAATGTTAGGATTAATGTTTTTATGCAAACCATCCATATACATTTCAAAGCCAATCTTATAGTCCTCATTTTCTTGAATGGCTCTTTGAATACGTTCAATATGCTTGTTGGCGATTTTAGCAATATCGTCAGCCCATTGTTCCCAATAACGCTTGGTCCCAACCTTTAATACCATTTTTGCATACAAGGCTTTGCGTACTTCATCATCAAAAAGAACAAGCTGCTCAGGAGGAATTTGTTGTCCGCCACCTACAAATTCGCCATCATCACCACCGTAGGTGCCATCACCGCCACCTACAACAACAGTACCACCACCTGTAGGCGGTTTGTCATTAAGCTCCAATTTGTTAACAAACGCATTAAAACGGTCATCATGTGCTCTTAAAGCGTTTAAAACAGTCCAAATAACGCCATAATCATCGTTATTATCTAAAACAGTATTGGGGTCAGCACCTTCTGGAATAACAACAGGAATAATAATATAACCATATTTCTTGCCTTCTGCTTTACGCATTACACGACCTACAGATTGTACTACGTCAACTTGGCTATTGCGTTTAGACAAAAAGATAACCGCATCCAAAGAAGGTACATCTACACCTTCAGACAAGCAACGTACATTGGTTAAAATACGACATTCATTGCCATCTGTAGGAGCATTACGCAGCCAGTTAACCAATTCATTACGCTCATTTGCGTTCATGCTGCCATCAATATGACGTGCAGTGGCAATAACAGTTTCTTCCTGTGCATCTTCTTCAAAATTTTCATTTATGGATTTACCAAAATTATTAAAGCTTTCGGAAATAGCTTTAGAATTCTTTATCTTGGAACAGAAAGCAACTGCTCTGTGCATCAAACTAGGGTCAACTGATTTAACAATATCAGGATCAGGAACTACACGTTTTGATAAAGCATTAATAACACCAACAAGCTTAACAGCTTCATCAGCATTAATTTCTTTATCCTTATCTTGAACTGCATTCAATAAATCTACTGGCAATGAAGTATTAGAACGAACTGTAAGAATCAACACCTTATAGTCGGACAGCAAATTGCGTTCTACTGCTTCACCAAAACCAATACGATAAATTTCTTCACCATAAAGCTCAGGATTATCCATAGAGCAGAGTACAACAGAATTCTCCTCTGCTTTTTTCTTAGCATTATCAGCATAAAGACGAGGTGTAGCAGTCATATAAAGTCTGTGCTTACCAGCTACATTGCTATTGCTATGAACTTTCGTAAAAGAGCTTTCATCCTTACCGCTAATAATTGCACCAGTTGTTCTGTGTGCTTCATCGCAAATAATAAAATCAAAAGTAAAATCATACTTTGATTTATCTTCTTGCTCAAACAATTCATTCGTTTCTTCTACAATTTCTCCATGCAAGTATTTTTGAGCTTTGCCTATAACATCAATTGATTGATATGTTGAATAAACAACTATCATACCAGGCTTGTCAGCCATTTGTTCTTTTGCGTTAATAAGCTGCCTTGCCACACTTTTATAGTTAGTGCTTGCCGGCATAGCCAAGTCTACAGGATTATCTGCATCGTCATTATCCTTCAAACGAGAAGCGGTACTATCACTGCATACGCAAATAGGAAAAATATCATACTTAGAACAGCTTTGCCATTCGTTTAAGGTTTGATTTATTAAAGCAATAGATGGTACTAAAACTAAAATAAGACCTCTATGGTTAGTTTCTTGCTCCACTAAGCATAAAGAAGTATAAGTTTTGCCAGTGCCACAAGCCATAATAAATTTGCCTCTATCATGAGTTTTATAATATTCAGCAGCATTTTTTAAAGCAATTGCCTGATGTGGTCGAGGTGACATATTACGTTTAGAAACCGCGTTGGCACCATTCATTCCTGCATCCAATAAGCCCCAATCAACTGTTTCGTCACTAGCAATATCCCAAGGATTAATAATATATGCAGGTGGATTTTGATTTTCAAATGCTTCCTTAGCATTCTTGCCCCATTTGTTATGTGTTGCAAACCACATACGACAGCTAAAACTTTTTTGTTCCAAATTATCATCTACAAAACTACGAGAAGATGTAGATAAAAAAGAATCTACAGCAGGCTTATTTATAACAGTATCTTCTGCATAACATTTACACTGAATAGCCCAATATTCACCACTTTTTGTAAAAGCTACTATATCTATACCAGTATCAGAACCGCCAAATTCACTTCTATACGGAAATTCATTCCAAAGCCATACTTCCTTTAGTAAAATATTGTACTTTTTAGAAGTTTTTAAATAATTACGAATAAGGCGTTCAAATCTATTACCTTTATCATGTTCTGTATAAGATTTTTTGCGAATGTCTTCTATAATGGACCAAAAATTAGCCATCGTCTTTTCCCCTCCTACTTTTCTTACACTAAATCAATATACATTAATTATAACATACTGTAATATAACGATAAAGAAACACGCCTTGAAACTACTAAGGGAAAGTACATTATATTTAAACCATCCCTAACAAAACAAAAAAAAACGTATAAACCTTATCCTGCTTACAAGTTTATACGTTTCATTTCTATACTGAAGTGTGTAAGTTCTACATCACAATTTTACTAACCATATTCAATTTAACATTTCCTTTATTAGAAAATTCACTAGATTGAAGTATGTAAGTAATTCTTTAAAAATCTCATTATTTTCTTTTCATAAATTGCAATAAGAAGCTGCATAAATCTTATCAAGCTCATTCTCGAATAGAGCGTCATGTGATTTGTAGCCTAATATTTTCCTAGGTAACAAATTACACCAATCAGCTGTCAACAGAATATCATCAGAAGTATATTGGCCTATTCTCTTACCTTTGTGATTGCCTCCTTGTAAGTTTTGTTTCGCAGCTTAATTTTAACACGAAGAGGTCACAATGGACTATTTTTATCCTGTTTTCAAGGTGTGCAATTTCATTTTACAATGAACCATTATTTACTTTTGTTGTATCTTTGAGTGCTTTAATCGCGAAATAGATACAGCACTTTTCTAACATTGCGGTAGTAGCAAATGCAACTAGAAGAAAAGTTTCTCGCCACTAAAAATTTATTCTGTTTCCACTAATCTTACGACAATCTCAGTGATTTTCGCCAAAGATTGCAAAGGCAGGTATTCAAAACGGCCATGGAAATTATGACCACCGGTAAAGAGGTTCGGACAAGGTAAGCCCATTGCAGATAATGATGAACCATCAGTACCACCACGTACAGGAACCAGCACCGGTTCCACACCAGCTCTACGCATAGCATTTTCTGCACGCTCTACAATTTCAAACACCGGCATGATATATTCTCGCATATTAGAATAAGAGTCATGCAGGATACATTCTACAGTACCTTGACCATATTTATTCTGCATCAGCTCTGTGAGAGCCAAAAGATAAGCTTTGCGTTTTTCCAGAATTTGTTTATCATGGTCACGCAAAATCATATCAATCTCTACTTTGTCGGTACCGCCTTCAATCCGCAGAGTATGGTAAAAACCTTCATATCCTTCAGTATATTCCGGACGTTCACCACTAGGCAGGCTCATCTGCCATTCAGCAGCCATAGTTACCGCATTACGCATTTTATTTTTAGAGCTTCCCGGATGGACGCTGACGCCATGAAAAACAACATGAACATTGCACGCATTAAAAGTTTCGTAGTTGAGCTCGCCTAATGCACCACCGTCGACAGTGTAAGCAAAATCAGCAGCAAATTTTTCTAACGGGAAATGCTCAGTGCCGCGGCCAACCTCTTCATCAGGAGTAAAGGCCAAACGGATTTTACCATGCTTGATTTCCGGATGCTGCAACAAATAATGACACGCAGTGACGATAGCAGTAATGCCGGCCTTATCATCAGCACCTAAAAGTGTAGTGCCATCACTAGTGATAATATCCTGACCTACATAGTTAGCCAGCTCAGGAAATTCTGCCGGGTCTAATTTAGCATTTTCACTAAGCTTCAGAATACCGCCGTCATAATTTTCGTGCAGTTGTACATCCACATTAGCACCGCTGGCTTCACAACTGGTGTCCATATGTGCAATCAGGCCGATAACAGGAGCAACATCTACACCATTAGCAGGTACTGTCGCTAATACATAACCATATTCAGTCATTTCTACATCGCTAAATCCAAGTTCTGTTAATTCCTTGGTTAAGTATTTCGCCAAGTCTAATTCTTTGGCAGAACTGGGAAAGCTTGTGCTTTTATCATCAGACGCAGTATCAATTTCAGCATAGGCGGTAAAGCGTTGTAATAATTCTGTTTTGCTAATTTCCATGACATCAGCCTCCTCTAAAATTTAACGTGCTTGCAGCTCTTCTGCTAGACAAGCTATAGTTTTCCCCAATACCGGATGAACAAGTGCGGGAGCGATTTCTGCCAAGGGCAGCAAAACAAAATCGCGATTCTGCATATCCGGATGTGGTAGCTTTAAATCATCGGTAGTCAGAATTTGATTTTCATACAATAATAAATCTAAATCTATATTACGTTCACCCCAATGACGCAGACGAACGCGACCCATTTCTTGTTCAATGGATAATAATAAATGTAACAGCTCTTCAGGCTCCAGGTCAGTCCGCACACAGCACACAGCATTCAAAAACTGCGGCTGATCCGTAACACCATAAGGCTCTGTGCAGAGAAAGGAAGATGTTTTAACCACCTCTACACCATGCTCTGCTAATAGTTGCACAGCCTTTTGTAAATTGGCTTCTTTATCGCCCAAATTACTGCCTAAAGCAACATAAGCAAGATGCTTTTCTTTAATATCGGCTTGCATAATATCCCTGCCTTATTTTTCGGCAAAGCGTTCCGGATGCAGAATCGCTTCCAACATACGGATAGCACGAATATTAGCTTCTACATCATGGACACGTACCATTTGCGCACCTGCATATACAGCCTGCAAACTAGTAGCCATAGTACCCTCAAGACGTTCTTCGGCAGGAATACCGCCTAAAACAGTACCGATGGTAGATTTTCTAGAAGCTGCCAAAAGCACAGGATAACCAAAGCTGGTCAGAGTATGTAAATCACGCATTAAAAGCAAGTTTTGCTCCACTGTTTTCGCAAAGCCGATGCCCGGATCTAAAATAATCTTTTCTGCACCAACACCGCGGCTGCGCAATAATTCTGCTCTTTGATATAAATAAGCAGCGACTTCTTCTACTACGTTTTTGTACTCGCAGTTCTGCTGCATATTTTTCGGTGTACCGCGCATATGCATTAAAATAATCGGTGCTTTGGATTTAACTACTAAATCCGCCATCTTCGGATCTGCTTCCATAGCAGTAACATCGTTGATGATATCTGCACCGGCGGCCAAAGCGGCTTCCGCAGTATCTGCACGATAAGTATCAATAGAAATAACAGCTTGGGGATACGCAGCACGAACAGCCTTGATTACAGGAATAACACGGTTACGTTCTTCTTCTCCATCGACGCTGTCACTGCCCGGTCGTGTACTTTCACCGCCGATATCTAAAATACCGGCACCATGTGCTAGCATCAAGCCGGCCTTTTTTACTACGTCGTCGACAACAGGAACGCGGCTGCCTGCATAGAAGGAATCAGGAGTAATATTTAAAATGCCCATGACGCACATCTGCTCATAGCTCAGTTCGCGACCGTCAGCCAAAACAGTTTTCAACGGTGCAGGCTCTAAAACTGCCTGCAATTCCGCAACAATCTTTTCGATACCGAAATAAGGCATCTGCGCCAATTTACCTAAAAGCAGCTGATAATGTTTACGTGTACCTAAAAGCAACACATCCACATATTTATCAGCATTTAAAATACAGCCTGTAGGCACAACAGCGTCACCGCCGGCCGCCAACATTTCCTGTTTAATGATATTAGCCGCAGGAGTACGCACTTCGATTAATTTATAAGGCAGAATCTCTGCTTTCTTCGCAAAAATCGGCAGACTTGTCTGATGTGCACCAATAGAGGCAATCGCCTCGGTCAGCATTTCACGGTTTATTTTCAGCAGCATTATTCTTCTCCTTTTTCTACAACAGCAAAAGCATTATGATTATGAATACTTTCCTGGCTTTCGACTTCGGCACGATACCAGGTAATACGCTTATCTTCATCTAATAAAAGTGCTAATTCGCGTACAGCATCTTCAACGAAGCGAGGATTTTCATAAGCGTGTTCCGTAACATATTTTTCGTCAGGACGTTTTAAAAGACCATAAACCGGTGCACTGGCAGCTTCATCAGCCATCTGTGCCAATTCTTCTAACCAGACCATTTCTTTCGCAACGATTTCTATTTTCGCCCAAGCACGTTGGTTATGTGCACCATAATCACTAATTTCCTTAGAACAAGGACATAAAGTCTGCACAGGCACTACAGCGGTAATACGCAGTTTAAATTTTTCGCCTTTTTCTGCTTTATAAACACAGTCCATATCCATAGGCGCAGTCATACCGCTGACCGGTGCTGCTTTCGTAATAAAATAAGGAAATTCTAATTGCATAAAAGCTTTTTCCGCCTGCAAATGCTCTTTGAGCTTATCTAAAATCCCCTCGATTTCGCCCAAACTAACAGGTCCTAAAGTACGCAAGCACTCTACAAAACGGCTCATATGTGTACCACGCATATCATGAGGCAGGTCAACTGCCAACATCACACGTGCCACAGAATGCTGAGTACCGCAGGTTTTATCACGCAGCTCAATCGGCCAACGTAAATCCTTAATACCTACATGCTTCAGCGGAATACGGCGTAAATCCTTCTCACTTTGTACATCTTTCAACTTATTCACCCCTATACACACAACCACTGGTGCGTGTTTCCCAAACTTCTACTTCATACAGATGATAATGGTCACTTTGCAGCAATCCTTCCAGCTTATTCCAAATCCATACAGAAATGTTTTCTGCTGACGGAACAGGAATAACATCATTAATACAAGCATGATCTAAATGTACCAAGACCTCTGCCTTAACTAAATTTTTCAATTTAATAAAATCAATAACCATACCCTCGTGGTCAGGAGTACCTTCCACCTTTACCACCAATTTATAAGTATGGCCATGCAGATGCTCACATTTACCGTTATAAGCAGGCAGATAATGTGCAGCGTCAAAATCAAATTCTTTAATAATAATCATTTATACTCGCCTCCGTACAAAGTCAGTCCGGCAAAATTATCCACTTGACGCAGAGCCTCATAAGCAACAATAGCTACTGAGTTGGACAAATTTAAAGAACGGGCTTCTTCAATCATCGGAATACGTACACAATCATCAGAATATTCTTCACGCAGTTTATCCGGCAATCCTGCTGTTTCCTTACCGAAAATCAGTAAGCTATCAGCATCATATTTAACATCCGCATAAGATTTATGTGCTTTAGTAGTCAATAAAAACTTGCTATTATCCTTATATTTTTCCAAAACTTCATAAATACTGTCATAATAATGAATATCTACTAAATGCCAATAATCAAGGCCGGCACGTTTCAAATATTTATCCTCCACAGAAAAACCTAACGGACGTACAAGATGCAGATGACATCCTGTTGCCGCACACAGACGTGCAATATTACCGGTATTGCCCGGAATTTCAGGTTCAACTAATACAATATGCATTTTAAAACTCCCTTTCCCAATATGCTTATTTATAAATCATTAACGATTGCGCTCACGCAGCAATTCCTCTACACGCTCACGCATTGTACGTTTTTTAGCCTTTTTCTTATCTTGCTTCTTATCCTCATCTTCATCATGACGCTCGCTTACAGGCTGAAGCAGCATTTTCTGATAAGTAGCCATAATCTTTTCACAGTAGGAGGACCCCATAGCCCAAGTACCATTCAATCCTGCCCAAGTATCAACGACACCACGCTCAACGCGGATGCTATGTGCCAATTCATAACGAGGATCAACGATTTTAGTCTGGGGACGCTTCTTCTGGGTATAGGCCAACAAATGCTGAATGTGAGCACGAACACCAATCTGCGGTGTCTTAAAGGAAGCACCGCGGACACCACCGCCAGTAGTACCTAAACCGCAGAAATTATTCTGATGATGACGTACATCCCCACCATAACGATAATAACCTGTTTCAATCAAGGACTGTGCTAAAGCCAGGTCCGGACGAACATTTTCCCTGCCTGCTTCTTCCCAATACAAATCAACTAACTCTTCCACACTGCAAGCTAATTGTACATCAGGATTATAAGCCTTGATCAAAGCTACTGCCTGAGATTTATCCACTACAGGGTCACCATAAATACTTATATTACGATAATCTTCGGGTAACTCAATCCCGCCAAAGGTATTTTTACCATTTTTCTTCTTGTTTTGCTCTTTATCATCGGAAGCATTTTTTACTTGTTCATTTTTAGACTCGAAACGCTTAGTTTCTTTTTTATCCTTATCACGATTACGACGACGCTCTTCGTCTTTATATTTACGTTTGTCCTTATCGTTATCGCTTAACTTTTTTTCGCCATTCTTATCTTTTACGATAATATCTTTTGTTTTGCCATTACTATCAGTAATAATATTTATGCCACCCTGTGGCCATTGCTTAGCTGCAACCTTACTGCGATTTACATTAGTAGACACGCGTGGTTGAATTACATCATCCTTAGAAGCAGCATTTGCTGACGCCAGATTTACAAACAAGCAGCCGGTAGCTGCTAAAGCAAGCATTAAATTTTTATATTGCATATATCCATACTCCTAATTGTATTCATAATTACAATTTTACTCTATTTTACTAGGTTATGTAAAGTTCTTCACGATATTCTTCCATTTTATTCACAGATAAAACCTATCTAAAGAAGTCCCATATCCCTGCCTCCATAAGAAAGGTACAAATATGCGAAGTGTGTAAGACCTCTCCACCTCACTACGTTAGGCACCTATCCTTACACGGAGAGGCAAACTCATTTAGCGAAAGTTCACATTTCTAATTTACTATAATAGAAATATTTAGTATATAGTGAAACAAAACACACGAATAACTACTTTTACCGAAGAAAATTAGTATTTGCTCGGCTTTCCTTGCAAGATTGCTCAGGTATGTTCAATGAAGTACGCAAAACGCCGAACCCTCGGCACTCATTTTATGTGAACCATCTTCGAATGAAGAGAGAAATCTGATGGTTGTCACTCAACGGCTTTATTTACTTTTATTATTTAGAATATCATTCACAAAAGTTCTATTTCCCTATATAATATAAATAGATATTCTGCTGTCACTATAAACTGCTTATGACAGTCAGACAGTATTATTCTGCACATACAAGGAGGCATGATTATGACTGCACAATTCCATTATATCAACCACGCTTGTTTCTCTATTACTAAAAACGGTAAGACTATGATTTTCGATCCGTTCCTAAATGACAATCCTGAAGGATTAACAGCTAAAGATATAAAAGCTGATTATATTTTCATCAGCCACGCTCATTTCGACCATCTTGGCAGTGCGTTTGAAATCGCTAAAAACTGCGATGCTTTAATCATTACTACTGCTGAAATTGCTGCTATGGCTGAAAACGACGGTTGCCGTGCTCATGCAATGCACTTGGGTGGCACCTTTACCTTCCCCTTCGGCAAATTACGCCTGACTCCCGCTTTCCATGGTGCAGGTGTTCCCGGCGGTCATGCTTGCGGCGTCGTTGTCGATTTTTACGGCACTACACTGTATTTTGCCGGCGACACTGCTTTATTTAGCGATATGCAGCTTCTGCAGCGTCTGGACAAATTTGATTATGCCGTACTGCCTATCGGCGGTAATTTCACTATGGACCCCAACGATGCAGCTATTGCCTGTGATTTTCTGAAAGCAAAATATGTTATTCCTGTACATTACAACACTTGGCCACCCATCGCTCAAGACGTTATGGCCTTCAAAGCTGTTGTAGAAGAAACTACTTCCAGTAAAGTTTTAGTCGTAAATCCAGGTCATACTCTTGAAATCGAATAATCCACTTACCAAAAATTACATAAAACAGTAAAAAAAAGGCTCTGTCACAACAAATGGTTGATTTTGACGAGAAATAGCGTATAATAATAGT
>Cam_p2__coassemble_1442_pt1 | contig 18576 bp, 20 predicted proteins | sample Cam_p2__metabat2_high_PE_007 | metagenome-assembled genome bin Cam_p2 | reverse complement strand
ATTTTTCGTATAAGAAATTCTCATTTTGACTTGTACTATTTATATTCTAACACCAGTTGATTATTTTTGATAATGTGTTCTACATTGTAAAATATATACTGTATCATCAATAATTTTGAACACCAATCTATTTTTCTGATCAATACGGCGACTATAGAATCCACTTAATTCATGTTTCAAAGGCTCAGCATCCTTATAGCCTTCTCTACTAATTTCCTTAATCAGATTATTTATCTTTTTTAATGTTTTTTTATCCTGTTGCTGCAAATAAAGATAATCTTCCCAAGCCTCTTCGTCCCAAGATTTAATCATTATCTTCCTCAATCAGTTCATGCTGAACAATATTATGATTTTCATAACGTTTTAAGGCAGCACGTAAATGACGCATATTTTCTTCACTATAAAAAGGATCGCTACTCCCCTTCAATTCAAAAGGAATCTTATTTTCTCTAATGGCAGCTTTAAGAAACATTGTAATAGCAGTTGTAGTATTAATACCAATACTGTCAAATAATATTTCTGCTTGTTCTTTTATTCCCTTATCAATTCTTACAGTAATAGTAGAATTAGCCATAATATCAGCTCCCTTCTCATCAAAATTATATAATATTTTTATAAATTAATCAACGTTTATACATACATTGTATTTAAAAATGAATCTATTATAATTATATTGTAGTATTTTATCTAAAAGCAACAGCCCCCTGCTTACTCGCAGAGGGCTGTTGTTTATTTTATATTGTTATTAAAGCATTCTTCTTAGCGCATGTTGATGAATTGCAGATCTACGCCAAAGTCGCCACCTTTCAGCATTTGGATAACTGCTTGCAGGTCGTCTTTTTTCGCACCGGAAACACGCACTTGATCGTCTTGTATTTGTGCACTTACTTTCAGTTTGGTTGCTTTAATAGCTGCTACGATTTTTTTGCCGTTTTCTTTAGAAATACCTTGTTGAATTTCTAATTCTTGACGTACAGTACCTTTAGCTGCAGGTTCAACCTTACCAGGAGCCAAGCAGCGCAGAGGAATACCACGTTTAGCCATTTTTTGACGCAGCATATCTAAAATTGCGCCCAATTTATATTCATCTTCTGCTGCGATTTTAACTTCTTTTTCACCTAATTCAATAGTAGCATTACTGCCACGGAAATCATAACGTTGATCGATTTCTTTCTTTACTTGGTTAACTGCGTTGTCCATTTCCTGCATATCTACTTGGGAAACAACGTCAAAGGAACTATCTTTTGCCATTTTCATACCTCCGTATTTTTGTGTATATTTTATTAATTATTAAGCTTGTGTACTACCATCATGCTTAGGCTTCGGTGCCTGCTTGCCATGCATATAAGCATGTTCCTGACTGATTTCTTTGAGCAACTGTAACCCGCTCCATTCAGCATTATGCGGAGTAAGCATGGCCTTTAAATCAACCTGCTTTAAAGCACCTTTTTTAATTGCTGCTAACAGACGATCTAAGTCAGGACGAGTAAAGCCGCATAACAGCAACATTTCTTCGGTACCATCTGTACCTGTATATTTTTCCGCCGGCTGTATATCCTTTAAGCCTGCCAGATAGCCTATCGGCTGCAGCATATCTTCCCTAGCTACGGGCTTTAACTGCACCTTCAGCATCATGCAGATCAGCTTTAATGCTTGCAGACGTGCCGGAGTAAAGTTATACGCTAAAACTATTTTTTGCATGAAAACCTCCATTTGTATTATAGCATACCAAAAATATGCTTTAAAAGCAACTTATAAGCTTAACCGAATAAATCAATCTGATTGTTCTCCGGTAAATCACCTAAGGCCCCGATTTCCGCCAGCTTTTCGATAACGCCGCGGCCTACACCTGCACGTTGGCGTAAGTCCTCCTGCGAAATAAACGGATTATTTTTATCACGGACGGCAGCAATACTTTTGGCGGCACTTTCGCCCACACCGCCTAAGGATGCCAGAGGCGGACGTAAGCCGTTTTCTGTAACCTTGAATTTAATCGGATCCGATTCATACAAATCCAGCTTTTCAAAAACAAAGCCACGCTCCATCATTTCGTTAGCCAGCTCTAAATAAGTGACAGTAGATTTATCTTGGACACTGGCCTTATACCCCTGCTGATAAACATTCTTAATGAAGTTCTTCACATAGCTTTTGCCCTTGACTACATGACCATAATCGAAATCCTTAGCACGTACAGTAAAGTATGCAGCATAAAATTCCTTCGGGAAATGTACCTTACAATAAGCAATACGATAAGCCATCAATACATAAGCTACTGCATGGGCTTTCGGGAACAGATATTGTACCTTTTCACAGGATTTGATATACCATTCAGGAATATTCGCTGCCTGCATAGCTTCTAACATCTTCGGCTCTAAGCCCTTTTTAGCCGCCTTACCCTTACGTACATGCTCCATTGTCTTAAATGCTAAGCTCGGGTCCACACCCTTGCTGATTAAATGGGTCATAATATCGTCACGAGTAGAAATGGTTTCAGCAACAGGCTTACCCTCTTTAATTAAGTCCTGAGCATTATTCAACCATACATCAGTACCATGGGAATAACCGGAAACACGTACTACTTCACTGAAGTTTTTCGGCTGTACATCTTTAATCATCTGACGTACAAAGGATGTGCCGCATTCAGGAATACCGAAAGTGCCTACCTCACTACCGATTTGCTCCGGTGTAACACCTAAGGAAGTGGTATTTTGGAAAATACGCATTGTTTCCTCATCACCTACGGGAATTGCTTTCGGGTCAAAGTTGGGATCCACATCCTCTTGCAGATATTTCTCCAACATTTTCAAGACCATAGGATCATCATGACCCAGAATATCCAGCTTAACCAAACGGTCATTAATGCTGTGATAATCATAGTGAGTAGTAATAGTATCGCCATCCTTATCATCGGCAGGACGATTCATAGGGGTAATATAATGAATATCCATATTACGCGGTACTACCATGATGCCACCAGGATGCTGACCTGTAGTTCTCTTGATACCGGCAAATCCTGATACTAAAGCAGCTACACGGGCAGGATGAACATGAATACCTTTAGCCTCATAATATTTACGGATATATCCTACTGCTGTTTTATTTGCAATAGTAGAAATTGTACCTGCACGGCACACGTTATCGCGACCGAACAGTTCTTCTGTATATTTATGGGCTACAGATTGGTCGGACATTGCTGACGGATCATCGGGGTCGATACCGCCGGAGAAGTTCAAATCAATATCAGGAACCTTATCACCATGGAAGCCCAAGAAAACAGCAAACGGAATATCATGACCGTCGCGGATCATACGGGTACCGCATTCAGGACAATCCTTCGGCGGCAGGTCAAAGCCCGAATCCACTTCGTTTTCCATGAAAAATTCACTATGCTTACAATGGGGACAACGATAATGCGGCTTTAACGCATTTACCTCAGTAATATCCAGCATTGTAGCAACAAAGGATGAACCTACACTACCACGGGAGCCTACTAGATAACCGCGATCAATAGAATGCTTTACTAATTTATGAGCAATATAATACAGTACGGAGAAACCGTGGCCGATAATGGCATCCAGCTCCATCTTCAAACGGTCCTCAACGATTTGCGGTAACTTTTCACCATACCAAGCATGAGCTTTAGCATAGGATAAATCACGCACCGCCTCTTCTGCACCGGGAATAAACGGTGAATACAACTGATCGCGATCCGGCACCGGTTTAAAGCGTTCCACCATATCGGCAATCTTATTCGTATTGGTAACAACTACCTCATACGCTGCCTCTTTGCCTAAATAAGCAAATTCCTCCAGCATCTCCTCCGTCGTATGTAAATATAGCGGCGGCTGTAAATCTGCATCTTTATAATTCTGTCCTGCCTGCAAAATAGCACGCAGCTGTGCATCCTCAGGATTAAGGAAATGCACGTCACAAGTAGCAACAGTCAATTTATTTAAGCGTTTGCCTAATTCATAAATTTTACGATTATGCTCCTGTAATTCGGCAACGGTACAAATATTTTCCCTTACCAGGAACATATTATTACCTGTAGGCTGAATTTCCAGATAATCATAAAACTTGGCGATTTCCTCCAGTTCCGCATCACTAGCACCGCTACGAACAGCCTGATATAATTCACCTGCTTCACAGGCCGAACCTAGCAATAGTCCCTCGCGATGCTCCTCGATAACCTGACGCGGCAATAGCGGACGCTTATTTAAATAACGCAGATGACTGATAGTAACTAATTTATATAAATTACGCAGACCGATTTCATTTTGTGCCAAAATGATGATATGGTGACTGCGGATTTTTTTACTGCGTAATTTTTTCTCCGGTTCGGCAGCTTCCTGATCTATTTCGGTAGCGATGGGCTTACGATCACTAATTAAATAACCCTCCATACCGAAAATCAACTTCAAATCACTGCCCTCTGCGGCATCAAAGCAGAACGGGAAGGCCTGAACAACACCATGGTCAGTAATGGCCAAAGCCTTATGACCCCAACGGATAGCCTGTTTAACCAAATCCTCCATCGGCGTTAAGCCGTCCATCTTACTCATCTTGGTATGACAATGCAGCTCAACGCGTTTTTCCGCCGCATTATCCATTCGCTGCTCTACATTCAGCTTCATTATCCCATGCGGCATCAAGGTCATTTCATCAAAGGCAAATCTATCAGGAGCAGCATTACCCTGAATACGTAGACGCATTCCCGGCTTTAAAAGATCCTTAAAGGCATTACATTCCTTACGCGGCTCCTTACCATCGCGATTATCGAAGCGCATTTTGATAAAGATACCATTCGTATCATCACTGACATTAAATGTCAGCAGGATAACACCGTTGCGCATTTCATGCTCCACAAATGTTTGCAGATTGCCATCCTTATCCAAGCTTTTGACAAAAGTACCCTCAATAACAATACGGTTCTCTTCTTCTATAATACTGTCGATAGTACGTACAGGGCCTTTGATTTTCTTGCCCCAGAGCATACCATCATCTTTCTTTTTACCATAGAGATTATTGTACGCTTTTTCGTAATCGGAGTCTTTTTCTTCTGGTTCACAAGGAGGCGGTTCAACAACTCCACCACCTATTTCTACATCAGGCGGTTCCGGCGGTAAAGGAATATCTTCAGGCAATGGTTCACCATCACAGCCAGTCACAATAACCTCCGGCTTATCCTCACGCTCCGGCAGACGACATTTGATGCCATCACCATCGCAGATTAAATCCACCTTTTGCAAAGAAAAAGCAGTGGCAAATTTTTCTGCCACCGCCTGAATCACATTTTCTGTCAGATGTGCGGCACTAGTAAAATGAACCTCCCACTGACTTGTTGTTTCATCAACACATATTTGACTGATATGCATCAGCCGCAGCTGCATTAATTCAACACTGGAAAAAGACTGAGCGGACAAAAACGCAAAAAATCTATTTTCATCTGGCACAATGCAATATTTAGTTTGCATCTTAAATCCTTTCCAAAAAATCAGAACAAAATTTCTTTATTTTATGCTTTCAACTGATATAACACCTTGAATTTCCTCTAAGCCCTTGAGCCAAATAACATCCTCCGGAGCTTTTTTACTGATTTTTAAATAAAAATCAATAATAATTTTCTCCTCTTCTTTATCATTTTTAACATTCAAGGATTTTATCTGTACACCCTTTAAAGAAAAATAGCTAGTTATATCAGTAATAGCACCAGTTCGGTTAGAGGTAATGACGCGCACAAAACGACGGTCATTACGACTGTTAGCAGCAAAACGCTTTTCCCAAGTATGGAAAGTCACCAAAGTAATCATCGTGATACCTGTGGCTACAAAGCCCAAGAAAAACATACCACTGCCTATCGCCAAGCCGATTGCAGAAACAATCCACAAGCTAGCTGCCGTAGTCAAGCCACGGATAGTCAAACCCTCATGCAGGATAGTACCTGCACCAAGGAAACCTATACCACTAACAACCTGAGCTGCAATACGTGCAGAGTCACGTCGTTGTCCTATATCACTTTCCTGCAGCGCCGTCATCGGATTGACATCATCAAAGCCATATAACGACACTAACATGAATAATGCCGAGCCGACACACACCAGAATATGCGTTCTGAAACCTGCTGGTCTATCGCCACTACCACGCTCAATACCGATTATTCCACCGAGAAATGCGGCAACGACCAAGCGGATAACCATGCTCATTTCATTACTCATTGTTATCCATGATAAATTATCCCACAAGATCATCACCTCACCTCTTGTTTAATTACAGATTTTGCAGCATTTCCTTAATGGTAGCAATGTAATCGCTATCTAAAGGCAGCATTTTTACTTCGCCACTGCGGCGAATTTTTACTTCCAGTTCGCCGGTAGTCAAAGTTTTCGGACCAACAACTACACGGATAGGATAACCGATCAAGTCAGCGTCTTTGAATTTTACGCCAGGACGTTCTTTACGGTCATCAATAACGGTTTCAACACCTGCTTTTTGCAGTGCAGCATAAATTTCTTCAGCTTTAGCAGTGCTTGCTTCGTCTTTTACATTTACAGGTACAACTAAAACTTCGTACGGAGCAATAGCTACAGGCCAAATCATGCCATCTTTATCGTTATTTTGTTCAACAGCAGCCGCCATGGTACGACCTACACCGATACCATAGCAACCCATAACCATCGGTTGTTCTTTACCATTTTCATCCAAATAAGTAGCATGCATAGCTTTGCTATATTTAGTAAACAATTTAAATACTTGGCCTACTTCGATACCGCGAGCTTTTTTTACCGGTGCACCACAATGCGGGCAGGGATCGCCTTCAGCCATCAGACGGATATCAGCAACAAAAGTCGGAGTGAAATCACGTCCCGGATTAACATTAACCAAATGATAACCTTCTTCGTTAGCACCGCAGCAAACATTATGCATTTTCATAACGCTTTGGTCAACAACAATAATAACCTTTTTCGCATCTAAGCCTACAGGACCCATATAACCGCCTACAGTGCCGCATTTAGCTAACAGTTCGGGATCAGCCATTTCTACTTCGGTTACGCCAACAGTATTCACTACTTTAATTTCATTTACTTCGTGATCACCACGAACAAAGCACAGGATTAAGCCTTTTTCGCTTTGGAAAGCAACAGCCTTCATGGAGTGATCTACAGGAATCTTTAAGAAAGAGCAAACCGCTTCAATGGTTTTGCAGTTCGGAGTAGCAATTTTTTCTACTGCTTTTTCTTCTTCAGCAGGAGCTTCGATAGTATGCAACTCTGCTTTTTCAATATCAGCAGCATATTCACATTCAGAACAGTAAACGATTTCTGCTTCGCCGCTTTCAGCCAATACCATAAATTCATGACTGCCGTTACCGCCGATAGCACCGCTGTCTGCTTCTACAGGGCGGAAATTAAGACCGCAGCGATTAAAGATATTGGTATAAGCATCATACATAGCTTGATAAGAAGCATCCAAACCTGCTTCATCACGGTCAAAGGAATAACCATCCTTCATGATGAAGTCACGGCTACGCATCAAGCCGAAACGCGGGCGACGTTCATCACGGAATTTATCTTGAATTTGGAATAAGTTCAAGGGTAATTGACGATAGGAACGTACGTCGCTTTTTACAACAGTAGTAACCATTTCTTCGTGAGTAGGACCAAGGCAGTATTCATGACCATGACGATCTTTTAATCTGATCATTTCGGCACCATAAGCACCCCATCGACCGCTTTCCTGCCAAATTTCTGCCGGCTGCATAATCGGCATCATAATTTCTTGTGCACCTTTTTCTTCCATTTCTTCACGGATAATAGCTTCTATTTTTCTAATTACACGCCAAGCTAAAGGCAGATAGGTATACATACCATTGGTAGATTTACGCATAAAGCCAGCTCGCAGTAATAATTGATGGCTGGCAATTTCTGCTTCAGACGGAACCTCACGTAAAGTAGGTGCATACATTTTAGAAACTCTCATTATAGGGAATCCTTCCTCTCTGACAAAATTTTTTCTATTTCAATGAAAAGTTCATCAACTAATTGATTTTCAGGAACCTTGCGTAAAATTACGCCCTTGCGGAAAATAAGGCCTTCGCCGATACCGCCGGCCAAGCCTACATCAGCTTCACGTGCTTCACCAGGACCATTAACAACACAGCCCATAACAGCAACAGTAATCGGTTCGGTAATATCAGCCAACCGACGCTCAACTTCTAAAGCTAATTTTTCCAGATTGATACGGGTACGACCGCAGGTCGGGCAACTGATTAAAGTAGGACCATATTCACGCAAACCCAAAGCCTTCAAAATATCATAAGCAACCTTGACCTCATTAACAGGATCACCGGTCAGTGAAACGCGGATTGTATCACCGATACCCTCAGCTAATAAAGCACCGATACCTACAGCAGATTTAATAATGCCACTGTTTACGGTACCTGCTTCAGTAATGCCCACATGCAGCGGATAATCACATTGAGAAGCCAACAGACGATAAGCTGCTATAGTCAAAGGCACGTCATGTGCTTTCAAAGAGACTTTGATATTACGGTAATCCATATCCTCTAAAATATGGATATGACGCCATGCTGCTTCTACCAAAGCTTCAGCAGTAGGATGGCCATATTTTTCTAATAAATCCTTCGGCAAGGAACCGGCATTAACGCCGATACGAATAGGAATATTGCGCTCCTTGGCGGCTTCAACAACAGCTCTTACCTTCTCGGTACTGCCGATATTGCCCGGGTTCAGACGCAATCCGTCCACACCTGCGGCAATAGCAGCCAGAGCCAGTTTATAGTCAAAATGGATATCAGCAATTACAGGAATCGGGCTTTCCTTGCAGATGGTTTTCAGACCCTCCGCCGCTGCCATATCAGGAACTGCACAGCGAATAATATCGCAGCCTGCAGCAGCCAGTTTTCTGATTTGGGCTAAAGTAGCTTCAGCATCATCAGTATGAGTATTAGTCATAGATTGTACGGCAATAGGTGCATTTCCACCGATTAATACTCCACCAACATTTAATTGACGTGTTTTTCTACGTTCTGCCACAAATATTCACCTCTTAACGTGTAATATCTTTTAAAGTAGTTAAAACGGTAACTGCCAAAATTAAAATGACACCTGCCATTTGAATATTATTCATTGCCTTACTGCCTAAAGGCTTGCCACGCAGACCTTCTAATACCAGTAGAACAAAATGACCGCCATCCAGTGCCGGCAACGGCAGAAGATTAATAACACCCAGGTTAATACTTAAAAAGGCTACAAAGCTGATTAGGGGCAACATACCCTCTTGCGCAACTTGACCTGCCATCTGGGCTACGCCGATGGGACCGGAAATATCACCGGACATTTTCCCAAGGACAATATTTTTCAAGCCATCAACCATAGCTAAAAGAATATATTTAGTATAATTAAAGCCTTCGATAACGGAAGCACCGACACCTAATTTTTCCTTTTCAAATTTAGGAGAAATACCGATTAACGGGCGCTGTGCCTTATCATCAAAAACAGGCTGCATAATATAGTCCTTCACTACGCCGTTTCTTTCGGCAGTCAGCTTAACCTCTTTAGTACCGTTATCACGCAGAGTAATAACAACGGAACGCCAGTCTTTAACCTCTTTACCGTTAATGGTAATGATTCGGTCACCGGCCTTTAAGCCTGCTTTACCTGCGGCCATTTCTTCCACAACAGTACCTAAGACAGGCTCATTTACTAAACGCTCCATGCCCTGGGTCATAAAAATACCGCTGAACAAAATAACAGGCAGAATGAAGTTCATTAAAGCACCTGCCAGAATAACCAGCATACGGGCCGGAATTGGTTTAGATTTAAAAGAATCAGGCTCTACAGGGTCATCCGGATCCATACCGGCAATCTTATTGTAACCGCCTAAAGGAATTGCCCTGAGGCTATATAAGGTATCGCCATCCTTTTGCTGATACAACTTCGGACCGAAGCCGATAGCAAATTCATCAACACGCATACCTGTAAGTTTGGCTGTAATAAAGTGACCAAACTCATGCACTGTTACCAGTACACCAAAAACAAAAATAGCTGATAAAATAGTAAGCACTATTCGGCCTCCTCAATCACATAACATTATAAATGTGCAATGATATCCCTAGCCGCTGCTCTTGCCGCTGCATCAGCAACTTCTATATCTTCGATACATGGCTGCAGAATATTTTTATGCTGCTCTGTAACTTTGGCAGTGATATAAGGAATATCAAGATATTTAATTTTATCCGCTAAGAATGCGTATACAGCTTCTTCGTTGGCTGCATTGAAAACACAAGGCAGAGTACCACCTGCTTTACCGCATTCCACAGCAATCTTCAAAGACGGAAAAGCTTCGGTATCAGGCTCTTCAAATGTCAGCGTACCTGCTTTTACCAAATCCAATTGTTCAAAGGTGTAATCAAAGCGTTCCGGCCAGCTTAAAGCATATTGAATCGGCAGACGCATATCAGGCTCACCCAATTGGGCAATAACACTACCGTCACAAAATTCTACTAAACTGTGAACGATGCTTTGAGGATGTACAACTACATCAATCTTATCATAAGGCATATTAAAAAGCCAATGTGCTTCAATAACCTCTAACCCCTTGTTAGCCAGGGTAGAAGAATCTACAGTAATTTTTCGGCCCATGCTCCAGTTAGGATGGTTCAGACATTGAGCCAAAGTAACATTTTCTAATTCGCTGCGCTTTTTGCCGCGGAAGGGACCGCCGGAAGCAGTAATCAGCAAACGCTTAACCTCGTTTTCCTTGCCCCCACGCAGAGATTGGAAAATCGCACTATGCTCGCTATCCACAGGAGTCAAACTTACCTTATGCTCTGCAACTGCCTGCATAACCAAGCTGCCTGCAGCAACCAAGGTTTCTTTATTAGCCAAGGCAATATCCTTGCCGCACTCAATAGCAGCCATGGTCGGACGCAGGCCGGCATAGCCTACCATAGAAGCAAGAACAGTATCGGCACCATCATATGTAGCTGCTGCCAATAAGCCTTCCTCGCCTGCTAAAATCTCGGTTTTGCCATGATAACGTTTACACAGACGTGCCGCAGCCTCTTTATCAGAAAGTACTGCAATATCAGGCTGACACATTTTAATCTGTTCTTCTAAAAGCTCATCGCTAGTATGTGCAGCTATAGCACGAATTTTCAGTTTATCAGGATTAGCGGCCACAACCTCTAAAGTCTGACGGCCGATAGAACCAGTACTGCCTAAAAGAGAAATATTTTTCATGGAATATACTCCTTTAACCAAAAATTGCTGAAGTAATTAACAGCATATAATATACAACAGGTGCAGTAAAGAGCAGGCTATCGAAACGGTCCAATACACCGCCGTGACCGGGGAAAATCTTACCGGAATCCTTAATATCAAAGGAACGCTTGATAATGGATTCGATTAAATCGCCAATCGGTGCTGCTACCGCAACTGCCAAGGCAATGATTACTGCCTGCCATAAATTCAGCTCCATAAATTTATTAGACAGGAAGAATACTACTAAAAAACAACCTACGAAACCGCCTACAGCACCCTCAAAGGACTTTTTCGGGCTGACGCTGCAGAACGGAGTTTTGCCCACAGCACGACCTACGAAATACGCAAAGGTATCACTGGCCCAAGTGCCCAAAAGCACTACCCACAGACAGATTTCTCCATATTCAAACAGGCGGAAACCTAAATCAACATGAGGTCCGAAATCAACGGCACGCAGGATAATGATATGTGCAAACAGCAGACCTGTATACAGCAATGCCCAAGTAGACAGAGCTGTATTAGCCAGCCAATTATTATCACCACAGTTACAATGACGCCACAAGCCCTCAACAGCATTAAAAATAAAGAACAATACTGTTATCAAGGTCATGAAAGCCACAGTATACAAGGAATTCAGCTCAGCGTAATAACAAATGCCGGCTGTTGCCACTAGCAACATACTACCTAAGCCGGAGGTCAGCGGATAAACATGGTAGCCCTTTGATTCGGCCATTTTATGATATTCATACCAGCCGATAGCCGCCAACAGCCAAACAACACCTGCAAACAGCCAGCCGCCGACGGTAATAATCGCTACTGCCGCCGCAATACCGATAATACCTGTAATAATACGAGTTAACATATTTCTTTACACCTAATTTCTACACATCCGTGCACTACGGACGGTAATTATTTTTTATCTTCAATCAGCCCGCCAAAACGCCGTTCTCTTCCTTGGTAAGCCAAAATCGCATCCACAAGATGCTCAGGAGTAAAATCGGGCCAATAAGCCTTTGTAGTCCAGATTTCTGCATAAGCAATCTGCCATAAGAGGAAATTACTAACACGCAAATCACCACCGGGACGAATAAGTAAATCCGGTGCCGGCAGACCGCTAGTATACAGATGTTGTTCTACAACAGCATTGTCTATTTTGTCTACAGCTAATCGGCCAAGAGTAGCTTCTTGTGCAATAGCACGTACTGCATGAAGAATTTCTGCCTGACCGCCGTAGTTTATTGCCAAATTCAGAATAATACCGGTATTGTTTTTAGTTGCTTCAATGGCATGATCCATTTTCTGCTTAACAATCTCCGGCAAACCTTCGCGAGAACCGATAAAGCGTACCTGCACGTTGTTTTCGTTAAACTCATCAATTTCATTGGTAAGATAACGGCTCAAAAGCTCCATAATAAAATTGACTTCTGTAACAGGACGTTTCCAATTTTCGGTAGAAAACGCATACGCACTGATAACCTTTACGCCTAGCTTATCAGCTGCTCTGACAATAGTCTTTAAGGTTTCCGCACCTGCCTGATGGCCGAAGGTACGCACCTTTCCTTGAGCCTTCGCCCAACGTCCGTTACCATCCATAATAATGGCGATATGTTGGGGAATATTATTCATATCCAGCTCGCTGGTGTCCATTACAATATTATTTTTTGCTTTATTTCTCGTTTGGAATAAGCCTTTAAACACAATAATCCAGCCTTTCGCCTAGCTTCAGCTATGCTTATAGAAAATAGTCTATTATTTACGCTAAGCATAAACAAAGAGAGGCAGGCCCCTGCCTAAACAAGGACCGCCTTCCTGATTTTGCAATATTGAAATTACTCGATAGCACCAACCGGGCAGTTAGCAGCGCAAGCACCGCATTCTACGCAATCTTCACCGATTTCGTATTTGCCGTCAACTTCTTTAATAGCGCCAACCGGGCAGGTAGCAGCACAAGTACCACAGCCTACGCAAGCTTCTTTATCAATTTTCAGAGCCATCCTTCTGCACCTCCTTCCTTACTCTATACACAACGGTAAGAACTAATTTATTAGCAGACAGCATTTGCTGTCGAACTACATATTTACGCACTTGCTGTCCGGCAAAATCAGCTTCAGTATCACGGGGCGGCAGTAAGCTCTGCACCTCGAAATCATAGCCGGCAGCATTTAAACGCTTGGCAGCCTCCTCTAACGGCAGTGCCAAAACATCAGGCATATCCATTATACTTCCATAACTTCTTTTTCTTTATTTGCAGCGATACCGTCAATATCTTTCATGATTTTGTCGGTCAGCTTTTGCACTTGTTCAGTACCCTTTTTAGCTTCGTCCTCGGTAATCTCTTTAGCTTTTTCAGCTTTTTTAATAGCGTCGTTAGCATCACGGCGCAGATTACGTACAACTACGCGATATTCTTCAGCTTTTTTATGTACAACCTTAACCAAATCTTTACGACGTTCTTCGGTCAGCTGCGGCAGATTCAGACGAATGCATACGCCGTCGCTGTTCGGGTTCAGGCCTAAATCGGATTTCATGATTGCTTTTTCAATATCTTTCAAGATAGATTTTTCCCAAGGTTGAATAACAATCATACGCGGTTCAGGAACAGTTACGCTTGCAACTTGGGTTACAGGGGTCGGGGTGCCATAATACTCAACCATAACCTTTTCCAACAAGGACGGAGTTGCACGACCTGCACGCAGGCTTGCCAAATCCACACGCAGAGCATCTACGGATTTGTGCATTTTTTGTTCCATATTAGTAGTAATTTCGCTAATTGTTGCCATTATTTCTTTCCTCCTACAAGTGTACCAATTTTTTCGCCGGCAGCTGCGCGCACAATATTACTTGGATCATCAATATTGAAAACAACAATAGGAATATGATTATCCATGCACAGGCTGATAGCAGTAGAATCCATTACGCTGAGCTGACGTTGAATAACTTCGATATAATCGAGATCGTCAAATTTCTTAGCGTCAGGATTTTTAGCGGGGTCGCTGTCATAAACACCATCTACACCTTTTTTACCCATCAGGATAGCATCTGCTTCGATTTCAGCTGCACGTAAAGCTGCAGTGGTATCAGTGGAGAAGTACGGGTTGCCGGTGCCTGCAGCAAAAATCACTACTCTTTCTTTTTCCATATGACGGATAGCACGACGGCGGATATACGGTTCAGCAATTTGGCGCATTTCAATAGCAGTTTGTACACGAGTCGGTACATCAATATTTTCCAAAGCATCCTGCAAAGCTAAGGAGTTCATAACGGTTGCCAACATACCCATGTAATCGGCAGTTGCACGGTCCATACCTTTATTACTACCGCTCAGGCCGCGCCAGAAGTTACCGCCACCATTAACGATGGCCACTTCTACACCGCTTTCCAGCACTGCTTTGATTTGTTTTGCCATAGCGTAAACAACTTCCGGATCAATACCGAAACCTTTTTCGCCGGCCAAAGCTTCACCGCTTAATTTTAAAATAACACGTTTGTATTTTTTTAATTCTGTCACTTCAACGACCTCCCACTAATATACTTTATTCTGTTTTCTATTCAATAATTATATCAAAAAATCCTGCTTTATACTAGGAAGAATTTTAAATAACCTGTATAACGCATTCAATAAATTTGTAAAAATTTGATGATTTTTAAACACCGCAACCATCTTTTTATAAAGAAAGAGCAATTACATTTAAAGCAAAACTTTATAATATAACTGCTCTCACGCTTATTTTTCAATCAACTGCTTTAGCTTAGCCCCATCCATAGCGTTATAAATAACACCATCCCATTTTACATTAGGACCTTTGCCGCACTGCTTCATACAGCCGCCGATTTTATAGAAAAATTTTCCTTTCTTGCTGATACCTCCGGACTCCACCTGATATTCCGCAGCAATAAACTTTAACAAGGCCGCCGAACCATTGCGGGCACAATTAGGACCGCCACATACCTCCAGAATATGAGGTGCGCTTTCCGTACGTAAGCTGGGATAACGCTTAATCAAGGCCTCTAAAAAGCTCATTTTCAGCGGCATAGCCTCAGCTATTTCCTGCAAAACCGTAAACGGCAGTATCCCATTATTATACTCCTGCACCTCACGCAGTAAATTAATCAACGCCTCTTGATTCTGTGGTGCATCCTGGTTTTTATAATACGCAATGGCTTCTGCCAAAGACCAATTTTCTTCCATTTATAATACCTCATAGATAGTCAGATTTTATCGTGGAATAATTATTCCGTTTTTTATTATAACACATCCAGGAGCAGCAAAAAACGTACCTAATAAAAATTCTTAATTATTTCAAAATCTAAGCTTACAGACATAACAAAAAACGCAGGCCTTTCGACCTGCGCCATAATTCCAATTGGTGGAGACGAGGAGAATCGAACTCCTGACCCCCTGCTTGCAAGGCAGGTGCTCTCCCAGCTGAGCTACGCCCCCAATAGGTTTGTTACTTGTATGAGTATACTATAAAAATTCTACTTTGACAAGTACTTTTTTTATTTTTTTTTAGTTTTTATATTTCTAAGGAAATAGCGACTCTGCTAATCAAAGCCACAGAAATAAAATAATCACTTAACATACTCCCCACGGCTAAAGCCGGGTGATTATGGAATACTAACGAACCTAGCCTACTAAAATAGTAGGTCTTACGAATTCTCTCCTCAATGGACAATATCCTGCCCATGTTTTTTATACGAAGAACATTCGAGTTCTTTCACGCCCAATATTTAGTAAAAACACATCTGCTTTTTGACTTTTTTGCCGTCATAGGCATATTTACTTGCTCTCATAAAGCAGTTTTATAATTGCTTACTTGCGATAATAAAAAGAGGTTTATTTCCAAAAATTATCTTCGATATCCTGCTCTGCAGAAAACAGCCAAACTTCTTTAATTAAGCCATCTTCTATTTTGAATAAATCAATTCCATTCATATTCAACTTATCCTCATTGCTATGTTCAGCAACAAAAGTAACATTTGCTGCAACAAAGCAATCGTTATGGGAAACCCAGTTTGTTAAAACTTTGAATGTACCATTACTTTTTTCGGTAAATTTACCTAAGTGTGTGCCTAAAGCCTGTTTTCCTACCACTACACCCGAAAGAGGATTATTGCCTGGTTGATGCCATTTTATATCATCAGCCATTGTTGCAAATACCGTTGCAAAATCTCCTTTGCTTAGTGCCTCGTTGTACGTGTTAAATACACTCATTGCTTCTTTCTTCATAATATTTCACTCCTTTTTTAATTTTTTCTTGACCTACGTATATTTTAATAATTAGGAATTGATTTTACAAGTACGAACATTTATAATATATAGTAACAAATATAATACTATTTAGGATTTTACAGGAGGAATAATATGGAAAGTATTTATGGACAATGTCCTTTTGCCACGACCCAAAAAGTTTTACAAGGAAAATGGGCGATTGTTGTCTTGTATCAGCTAAGTACTGGTACAAAGCGGTTCAATGAATTAGAAAAACTCATACCAGAAGTTAGCCGACCTGTTTTAACAAGACAACTACGTCAACTTGAAAAAGATAAACTTATTGTAAGAAAAGTTTATGCGGAAGTTCCTCCTCGTGTTGAATATAGTTTGAGTCCATTGGGAGATAAATTCAAAAAGGTTTTAGAGGAAATAGAAATATTTGGACTGGATTATATTAACGAATTAGAAAAAGTTCATTGTAAAATGAACTTGCACACATTGAAAACAGAGTAAAAATAGTCCATTGTGACCTCTTACAGCTGATTTGTTTAATTTATTACCTAGGAAAATTCTATGCTACAAAATACCTGATAATCTATTCGAAAACGAATTCTATAAAATTTACCCATTTTGATTTTCAAAAAGTGCTATTTTTACCAAAGGCGTTATAAGGAAAGATGGAAATGAAACGGTTATAAATTATTATCGTTTAAAATTGGGAAAGGAATTTTTACTAATGACTAACATTGTGACTTTTAAAGATGAGCAATTAGAACTAGAAGTTAATATTTCACCAGAAGAAGATACTGTATGGTTAACACAAGCACAGATTGGCGAATTGTTCAATCGTGAACGCTCTGTTATAACCAAACATATTCGTAATATCTTCAAAGAAAACGAATTAGAAGAAAAATCAGTATGTGCAAAATTTGCACATACTGCCAGTGATGGAAAAATTTATCAGACAGACTACTATAACCTTGATGTAATTATCTCCGTTGGCTACCGTGTAAAGTCTCCTCGTGGCGTTCTTTTCCGCAAGTGGGCAACCAATGTCCTCAGGCAGTATTTAACAGATGGATATGCTCTAAATGAAAAACGTCTAGCTGTGTTAAATAAAACAGTGCAGATACAATCTAATATTATAGGCGGTCTTGTTGGTATTGATGCAGAAGATGTTTTGAAAGTTGTTCAAGAGTATTCACGTTCTTTAGAACTGCTTGATGCTTATGATCATCAATGCGTTGCTATACCTGAAGGTTCTGAATGCTCTTATCTACTTAAATATGATGAATGTATGAAGCTTATAAAAAGCATGAAATTCAGCCAAACATCAGACGTATTCGGTGTAGAAAAAGAGTCTGGAAAATTAGAGGGTATTTTATCCGCCATTTATCAAAGTGCCTTTGGTCAGGATGCGTATCCATCACTAGAAGAAAAAGCAGCCAACCTGCTCTATTTCTTAGTAAAGGACCATCCATTTAATGATGGTTGCAAGCGTATCGCAGCAGCTCTGTTCTTGTATTTTCTTAACCAAAATAACGCACTATATAACGATGGTAATAAAATTATCAGCGACAGTGCCCTTGTTGCCATCACCCTTATGATTGCAGAATCACGCCCAGAAGAAAAAGAAATTATGATTCAAGTTATTATAAATTTCCTGCATTGGTAAAATCTAACATATTCGTGATATCAACGAAACAAGTAAAACTACCCGTTTGCTCTTCGGCTAAAAGCCTCTTTACATATCTTAGGTTCAATCCCTATAAAAAACGGTTCTATAAATAAATGTTGTGGCCTCAAAAAAATCGAGATTTCAACATTTATTTTTTTGCAAAATTTGCAATGCTACTTTTACTGATAACAACGACTATATTAAAATGTACAATCACTTTCCTTATAGATTTTATATGACTGCATATAAAAACAGACTCCGAGTTTTTACTCAAAATCCTCTATGAACTTACTATATACCGCTAGCAGTAAGATTTAACACATTCTTAATACCGATAAAATAAAAAGGTTCTTTGTCAAACATTGGGGTCTAGATATCATAAGTAAAAATGACATTGAAGC
>Cam_p2__coassemble_1274_pt1 | contig 22506 bp, 20 predicted proteins | sample Cam_p2__metabat2_high_PE_007 | metagenome-assembled genome bin Cam_p2 | reverse complement strand
CCTATAGATAGCTGTATTTTAAAGTACTATTCTACACTGTTAAGCAATAAATACGAAGCATATTTGTTAAAAGAAGGTTTAGACAAAAATATTATTGCGTTCAGAAATCGTAACAATACACAAACAAATATTAAGCTTGCGCATATCGCGATAGAAGCTATAAAAAACACTGAAGATGCATATATTATTGTTAGTGATTTAAAGAACTTTTTTCCTTCTTTAGAGCATGGTTATTTAAAACAGCAAGTGATTAAGCTTTTAGGTACTAATGGGTTGCCGGATGACTATTATAAGGTTTTTAAATATATTACTCAATGTCCGGCGGTTAATCTTGATACCTTAATAGCACTTAGTGATAATCCAAAGCAATCGCGTTCCTCCTTCAATAGAAGTGAGCAGAAGCTTGATTTAGGAGAGCTTAAAAGACGTAAAAAAGGCTTAATTGAACGCAATACTAAGAAGATTGGACTACCGCAGGGTTTATCTATCAGCGGTGTTTTAGCCAATGTTTATATGATGGCATTTGATGAGAAATTACGTGATATTGCTCACCGTTATAATGGTATGTATATGCGTTATGTGGATGACATTTTCTTATTGCTACCGGCAGCTACATATAAGGACTTTGTAAGAGAATATCATAATCTCAACAATTTGGCTAAAACTATTCCTAATATTACTTTGTCTAGTAATAAAACAAAATGTTTACATTACCAAAACCATGCTTTTCATCTGATGCAAAAAAACGATACAGCGGAGCAATCCAATGCTTTATTTACTGAAGCAGAGGAGAAAGCGGTCTTTTCCTATCTAGGTTTTGATTTTGACGGCTTACACGTTAGACTTCGTGGTAGTACTATTTGTCGTTATTATACAAAAATGCATCGTAAGATTAAAACGATTATTCAATGCCATGGTATTACTCAACATAAACATCGGATTAACAATAGGGAATTATATGAGCACTATTCAAATCATACCCAAAATCCTGATACTAGAAACTTCTTAACTTATGTACAAAGAGCTGAAGATACTTTTGGTAAAGATGAGCTTGTCAATATTACGAGAAAACGTCATATGGGTAAAATCAAAAAGATGCTACGCAAAGTACAATTAGAAGATTAATCTTTGCTTGCATTCAGTGTAACAATACAAAAACCTCCCGTTCAAAAAGAGCGGGAGGTTGATTTTATTTAGAATTTAATTATTCAGCTTTTGCACTGCCGAAGATGTATTTACGTGCTTCGAAGAAGAGTGCAACAGCCAGGATAAAGAGGACAGTACCCAAAGCAGCAGTAATAACATGAGCAGCCATGTTAGCGAAGATGATTTGTACCAACGCAACCAAGGTTACGCAGAACATGAACATCATCGGAATGATAACCATAAGGTTGTTTTTACCAGTAGCTTTCAGCCATACGCCTACAGCCAACAAGGAGAGGGCAGCCAGCAATTGGTTTGCCGCACCGAAAATCGGCCAAATGGTCAGATAAGAACCTAAGGACATATAACCGGATAAAATAACAGTGATTGCAGTAGCAATGTACGGGTTGGTCAACAAGGTTTGTTTAGCTTCACCAGTTTGATCATCAATTTTGGTGAACATTTCTTGGAAAATGAAACGACCAAGACGAGTAGAAGTATCTAAAGTGGTCATTGCAAATGCAGAAATAGTCAGGGCTACGAAGCCTTTAGCAATACCGAAGGAGAAACCGAAAGTGGTCATGAAAGTACCAACGCCATCAGCGAATACGTTTACAGGACCGCCTGCTTTTAAGAGTTCGGTCAGTTTATCGCCGCCTACATAACCTGCTGCGATAACGGATACAACAGCTAAAACGCCTTCTAAGAGCATGGAGCCATAACCAACCAGACGAGCGTTACCTTCGTTATCCAATTGTTTAGAAGTAGTACCGGAAGAAACCAAAGAGTGGAAACCGGAAATAGCACCGCAAGCAACGGTTACAAACAGCATCGGGAACATCGGATTGCTGCCGTTACCGGAAGGATCGAAAGAAGTAATCGGCGGTAATTTCATAGTCGGTTGATACAGAGCAACACCGATTAATGCGAACGCCATGCAAGCATAGAGCAGGAATGAGTTCAGATAGTCACGCGGTTGCAGTAAAATCCATACCGGAGCAATGGAAGCAACGAAAATATAAGTCATCAGAATGCATACCCAAGCAGTTTTACTCAGTACCAGCGGGAACATATTGCCTAAAGCAATGCAGACAACGAGCATTACAAGACCAATACCGGTACCAACTTTGAAGTTCAAGCCACCGCGATATACAGCAAGACCAAAGATAACTGCTAAAACGATGAACAGCATGGAAGCAGTAGCAGCTTCAGGGCTAGCAACGAAAGTAGCAGCAACGATGTTAGCAAAAGCAGCGATAACTACTAACAGAGTTACATAAGCAAAAATGGAGAAGAGGAATTTACCGCTTTTACCCAAGTTTGCTTCGATAATCTGACCAATAGTTTTACCATCAAAACGTACAGAAGCGAACAATGCACCAAAGTCATGAACGCCACCAAAGAAAATACTACCGATGAGAACCCACAGCATTACAGGAACCCAACCAAATACAGCTGCGGTAATAGGACCGACGATAGGACCTGCACCTGCAATAGAGGAGAAATGGTGACCCATCAAAATAGCAGGAGGAGTAGGCATATAATCGACATCATCACGTAATCTTTCAGCCGGAGTTTTACGTGTAGGATCAATACCCCATTGCTTACTCAACCATGCACCGTAAATAACGTAGGCTATAAAGAAGATAACCATTGAGCCTACTAGCATAACAAAACCACTCATAATAAACATCCTTTCTTTTCTTTCCCTTAAAATTGTTAGATAATTGCAAGCACATCTTTCATATATATTGTGCTAGGTTAGTTATTAGTATACCATATTTCGTTCTTTTGTCAACAAAGTTGTGTGAAAATCGACAAAATTGTAAACTCTTGTGAACAATTTTCGATAAGCTGTAAAGATAAGTACACTAAAAGTAGAACAAAAAATACGCTAGACTATTTAGAGGGAACAAATTCAAAACGCTGGGACGTTTTTTGACCAATCTTATTGCAATATAATTTTTCTTGTTGCAAATCGGCTACATAAATAGCTAAATCCGACCAACCTTTTAAAGATAAAAAATAATCCTTATGGTACTTATATTTTTGCATTTCGGCTAAAGTTGCTTCATCCATACCATTTTCACAAATAATCAATAAAGCAAAAACACTACTCATGTGCTCTGTAGTTGTTTTTAGCTGCTGCATCTTTTCCTTCATATAATTAAGGTAGGGAAGTAAATCCTCTTTTTGGACTTCGTGAGCAAAGCTGTGTGCATAAAGATATTCATTGTGTTGTACACTATATGTTTTAATGCTGGGCAGGAAAAAATAACCTTCATCGGCAGCATTCATTTCTGCAATTATAGTAAAAGGCAGTTCTGCTGTAAGCTGTTTTTTATCAAAATAACGGGCTAGACGTGCATCTAAAAGTTCTAGATAATCTTCTTTTTTCATAAATACCTTCCTTATTATATATACTAAATTTTCTTTTAGTATACGCGATTACGCTCATTCTGTCTATATGTAATAATATCTATATTTATTAGAAAAAAATTTACACGAAAAGTTTAACTTGTAAAAATACTATGAACAATGGTGACAATAAACACGAGAACAGGTATAATAAATAGTAGAAAATTAAAATTTTATTTATGAGGTGGTATTTCAATGCAATTTCCAATCGTTTTAGGCGTTAGCGCACGTCATGCACATTTATCCCGTGAACACATGGATACTCTTTTTGGTAAAGATAGCGAACTTCATGTAAAAAAAGCAATTGGTCAACCTGGTCAATATGCATCTGAAGAACAAATTACTATGGTTACTGAAAAAGGCTCCATGAAACTGCGCATTATCGGTCCCTTACGTCCTGAAACTCAAATAGAATTATCTTTAACTGATGCACGTAAAGTAGGTTTAAATGCACCGATTCGCAATAGTGGCGATATCAAAGGCTCCGCAGGTGCAAAATTAATCGGTCCTGCCGGTGAAGTAGAAATCACTGAAGGCATCATTGTTGCAGCACGCCACGTACATCTGTATCCGGAAACCGCTGCTAAATATGGTTTAAAAGATGGCGACATTGTTGATATTCAAACCGAAGGCGAACGTAGCCTTACTTTGCACAATGTGTTAGTACGCGCAGGTGAAAAACACGCTGATGAAGTACATATCGACACTGATGAAGCTAATGCATGTAATTTAGAAAGCGGTGTTAATGTAAATATCGTTTATAACAAATAAGCATTGGCAATTTGTGGTAGAGGAGTTGGTAAAATGAAGAAAAGTGCAGTTGTAGCAATCGTTTTATCCATGCTGACTACTCAGGCTTGGGCATATGAAAATTTACAGGCCGGTTATAGTGTGCAGGATAAAAATCCTTATTATAAAGTAGAAAGCAATAAAGTTTATGGCTTTTCTAATATAAGTGCTACTAGCTTAGAAAAGCTGGAGAAAATGCATAAAGGCAGCGTGCACATCGTTAATTATTATACTGCCGAAGATATGAAAGAAATCATCGGAGAAGACTTCAGCACCGAATACTTCAATAAACAGTATGATAAATTAGCCGTTTTACAGCAATCCGCACTAAACTTGAATACAGTACCTATGCCGCTATTGCAAATGGACAAATATAAAGCTTTTCAAGCTAAAGGAAATCCAATAGTAGAAGATGGGTTGTTACAAGAAGAAACTAGCAAATTAGAGCCAACTGTCCGTATCGATAAATTCAATGGTCATAAGGCAATAACTTTATCCTGGTTATTCCGTCGCAATAATAGTTTAGTCAATGCAGAAGCAACATTAGTATCCGCTAACGATCGTCTGTATCTTTTATCTACTATCAGCGGCGATACACAAGCCTTTGCACCCAAAACAGAACCTGCACCTAAAGATGCAGCAGGGGATATTGATGACGAAATCGAAACTAGTGATTCTACGAAAGTTGAAGCAACTACACCAATCGATGCTGAAGATTTAAATGTAGCAATGCATAAAGTCATGGCAGTAACTGCTGTGGCACCGAAAGATGTTGATGTAAACACCTTAAAAGACTTCTGGAAAGTGCATACAAAATTTGTGAAAGGTTTCAAAGTTTTGACACCACAAGATGGTGAAAGAAAACTTGTTTATACCGATAACATTACTAAGAAAACTGTAGCGTTACCAAATGATTGGTTCTATGCCCAACTCAATGCTAAGAATAAAAATGCCGATTTTGCTTTAACCGTTGCTACATCTATTACATCCATGAAAAAAATGGCTGCGGATTTAGATGTAAAAGGATTATTTAAAATTATTGCGGATAATCGCAAAGTTCAAGCTGAACAGGCAGATCCTGCAACTGGTGAAATTCCGCCTTTGACTGCTAAGCAAGTACAAGAAATTAATAATAAAATGTTTAGCGAAAGTGATAAAGTTCTCAATGCGTTTGAGTCATTCCTAGTAACTTCCAGCGTGAAGATGCATGATAAAGAACTGCAACAAGATTTTAAGGAAATTTTGAGCAATCAATTAGCAACTGAAGCTTTTCTTGACGATAGCCTGACTAGATTGCAAAACTGGAGCAACAATTATTTTGCTTTGAAAAATTATTCTTATACCTTGAACTTTACTCCTGAAAAAGCTATAATGGATATCAAAGCTAATACTGCTATGTTAGATAAGTATGATTTTACTAACTTCATGCGTCTGACCTGCAATAATGATATTGCTACCATGCTTTTATATACTAAAAAAGCAGATTTAGAGCAACAACCAGAAATAGCAAAAAGTATTTCTGAATGGCAATTTTAATACATAAAAACACGCGAGGAATTTGTCACGTATGGCAAATTCCTCTTGTTATACGCGGACGAAATTTAACATAATATGTCAATTATAGGACATAACTTTGTTATGTCGTATAATTACTATTATGTTACTTTTTGAATTAAACGATTAATTCAAAGTATATTGTATTATTTAAAAGGGAATAAAAAAAGTGACACGTGCAATCGAAGCAACTGCGAACGTGTCACTCGGCACAGTTACATCAAGAGGGTAACTGTGCCGCCGTCCTAGCGGACGGTTTTTTTAAAGACTAAATCCCACTACTACCGCCAATAACATCAGTAGGCAATAAATTGCTACTACTACTAGAAGCAGAATCTTTACTATTTTCCACAACAGGCTTATTAATGAATCCAAGTTGAATACACTCCTCTCGATTTCTTTCGTCCAGAATAAAGTCTATCATATTCTGTGGGTTATAGTCAAATTTCTTGCGTAATTCACTAGGCAAGCTGTTGAAACGCTCTTCTGCACTCATAACTTTTTCTAAGCTAGTTTGATAATCTTCGACTTCGCTAAAATCACCATAAAGGGGCTGACCTGTTGAAAAATGGTCTATAACTCCCGTAGCAGCATATCTAGCCATAATATTATTAATATCGCAAGCTTCTAAATCAGATTGTTTAGTACGGCTAGGTTCAGTAAAGGTAATTCCTTTATATTCTTTATGTTCATCACAAGCAGTTCTAAATCTCATATGTACACTTCCTTTCATTTGTCTTCCAGACGGGAAACCCGCCAAAGAATAAAAGTGACGTAACACTTTTATTTTTGACGGGTACAAAATTATTTTTCAGCTTTAGCTAAATAGTTAGCACATTCGTAAACATTGGTAGGCATATTGTCAGCAGTAATGCAGCCTACGCTTTCATCAAATGTACCTACGAGCATTAAGGCAAAATCATGCGGATAGCTAGCCATTACACTCTGACCGTTCATTAACTCCATTTCAACCGCACGAATCGCCATAATATCATTAGGAAAGCACATAACAGGGCCGTAGTTATTAGATTTCTTGTCAAAGATAGAATAAATTTTCATTTTTAAAACTCCTTTTTATTTTATTTTTATATTTTTTATATTTTTATACGTTTTAAGTTAGAAATTTTTGCTAATTGCACTTTTTCTTTGGCCTCTAAACGGCCATTATAAATATCTTCTTCATGTGCTTTAGCTTTAATGATTCGTTTTTCCTTGATAGCTTGCATTTCCTCTGGATTTATCTCATCAAAGAGTTTATCATAATATCTACATGGTTTAAGTTTACGTGTCTTGCCGTTACTATGTATAATAACCTCGTCATAGGGGTAAACATCACTAGTGTATTTTTCAAACCATTCACGGGAGATACCTGGACGACGGCTCATGTTGACAAACTCAGGTTGGATACCTTCATATTTATCTTTAGCTAATTCACCGTTAGCTTTCTTCATCACATAACGAGCAACATAGGCACAAGTTTCAAAAGAAACATTGCAAACGGTACAATATCCATGGCCCCAAACTTCATTTAAAAACTCTGATGTCCAATAATTAAAGCCATCTAAAGACTGCTTATATAAAACCTTGTCGGGAAAGTCATAGCCAAACAAAATTGCATGATAGTGAGGACGGTGGGTAGTATCGCCATATTCACCGCAAGCGAAAAAACGAACTTTACAAGGTTCAATCCTACGTCTAAGCCGTTTTAAGAAATCTTGTAAATGCTTCTTGAAAAGTGTCTGCTCACCAGTAACAGGTGACCATACTATATTATCATCATTATAAGTTAACGTAATAAAACAGTTACGTTCATGCAAGCTAGCCTCATGAACACATCGCATTGCCCAATCACGACTGCGAGAAAGTCGGCATCCAATACATTGACCACAGGGAAGATTTATTTGTTCCCAATTGGCTACATTGCGAGGCATAGAAAAAACAATAGCTCTTTTGCCGTTTGACTTACAATTCTTGCTTTGCCATGCAGCCAAGGGATGATAACAGGGCATTACAACCTAATGCCGCCACGCATAGGAGCAGCAACTAAATTATTTTTTTTATGGGTACGGCTAGCGGTTGCGGTAAACAACCGTTTAGACCCTTTACGGCTCAATTTACGTCTTTTAGCCATTTATAAATCACCTCAAAATAAATTAGTACCTAAAATGCTACCGACAAAAGCAGCAAGACCTTCAAAGAAAGCTGTCCACCATTTATTCATATTATCACCTACTTTAAATTAAAACTAATACCAGGCAAAAGAGCCTTAGCTTCATTAGCAGCAGTAGCAATGCCATGAAGATTACCCAAAGCATTATTTCCTGCTAAAGCGTCACCCCAAAGTTTACGGTCATATAAGTATTTAGGGTCAGTCATAATCTGAGCAATCTGACCAGTCTTTACGTTAATCAAGCCAATTTCAGCAGAATTTTTATCAATATCGGAAGCTAACTTAGAAGCAGTAGCATAATCCAAAGTAGCACCACTACGTAATTTATCAACAGTAGCCATGCTAACAAGATGATTATCACGCATGCGTTGAAAAACTTCTTGGATATCTGCGTAAGTCTTATACGTTCGAGCAATAGTTAAATCAGCCTGTTTTAAAGACAGAGAAGAATTAAACTTATTTAAAACAACCTGACTATCAATCAGTTTACTTTCATTCTGTGCCTTGTACAAATCAGTATCTGCTTTAGCCTTAGCAGTTTCGGCATTAGTTTGAGCAATGTCTAATTCGCGACTTTGCAATTTTTCTTGCATTTTAAGTTGCTTACTGCTAGTAATAGCTTGTGTAATAGCATTCGCATAAGCTCCACCACTACTACCAGGATTAACAGGGGACATACCAGCCATATGTCCACCAGTAGCAGAAAGAATAGGATTCAAACCTGCTTTTCTCAAATCTTCAATTTCCAGTTGATGGGCATTGCTCTGCTGATATATCCAGTTCTCACGAGATAACCCAGCGTTATGTTTAGCTGATTGGTGGTCAGCAACGCCACCAATCAAGCCACCAGTTAAACCGCCAACAATAGAACCTAACAAACCCATAAATTACACCAGTCCAAAAGAGCGGAAGCAAACTAGAATACATACAACAATAATAGCAATACTGGCAATATCAAATGAGCCATTCATTAAATCACACCTTTCTTTAGAAGTGGTCAACAAGACCAGGAACACCATAAACAGGCATAGGACGGACACAACTCATATCAAACCAACAATCAAGAAGAAATTGAGGTTCATCCTGCACAGCAATAACTCTATCTACTGGAGGATTATCTTCAATAAATTGACTAGAGAGAGTAGGCAAGGAATCAAATTTTTGTGCTAAATGCCAAAAATCTAAAGGCTGAGCATAAGTACTACGAAATTTTCCAGTAATCATAGACGGGAAATAACGATACTCTGCATAACGTTCTTGATAGCCAAAAGCTTCATCATCTTTAGCATTACCTTGTGCATAAATCTCTTTATTAAGCACTGCCTGCTCGCCCAAATGAGCGAAAGTGGGCCAATACATGTCAAACTTAGTAGAACGTGTCCACATCCTGTTTAAACCCTGTTGATAAGTCAAATCAGCACGAACATTGACAAAACCTAAAATCCAACCGTGTTCAGTGAAAGACTTGGTAAAACCGCTTTTATTATTGTAACCAACACCAAAAGCCGCTAAATTAGCTTGCGGAGTAGTATCAGTACTACCGCTTGTTTGAGGAACGGAAGAAATATCAATTCTATGAGAGCTACCACCTAAATACTCAGGACGTTGCAGGCGAGCGTCAGGAGAAATAACACCGAAGAAACTTCTTAGAATCTCGGTGTAACGAGTACCACCGCGAGCAGCTCTTTCATACCACTTCTGGATTTGAAACGCCTCGCGGAATTGATTAATAGTAACAGCAGTAGAATTAGACAAATCAGTATAAAGAGGATAAAGCTTTTCAAAAACATTATGTTCAGAACCTGTAAGACAGATAACAGGATTGTCATTATTAGCAGCTTTATCAGGAATAGACGTAACACTTAAAAAAGAGGAATTAGAGTTAAAAGTAGAAGAATTAAAAACAGAAGCAAGAGAAGAACCAATAGGAACATTGAAATCTTGAGAAGCCACAACAGGAGCAATGCCACCGAAAGGCAATTCAACACCTGGACCTTTTTGCGGCCAAGGTAGAGCAGAAGTAAAATAATCATGACGCTTGCCACGTCTTAAAAGCTTATAATTGGTTTCCTTATCATCATCAGCTTTCGTAAATGGAACGCTATCTTGCAAATTCTCATCCCTAAACCATTCATTGTAAATAAGGTTATAAGCTCGAAAAGGTTCAGCACGAACTTCTAAGTTAGATACACCAGTAGGCAAACCAAAATAATCTGCTAAACTACCAACAGTAAAACCACCTGTCGGAGCCGTAATGGTCGGGAAGATAAAGTCTGTACTGTCCTCAGGATTATCCTGTTCGCCGCACATACGTTGGAAATTTTCAAATACCAGACGCTCGGGAACAAAAAAGAAAAATGTATCAAGATACATATTGTCCATGATAGGACTAATTAGAGTTGCCACACGAGTAAATAAAGTTGCCTTTAGGTTAAAAGTATCACCTGGCAAAACCTCGTCAACTAAAATCGGGACTAGATAACCTGCATCAAAAGTTGTCTTCAAACCGTGAGAACGATTAAATTTAGAACGCGGAATATCTGTTTTTGGCACTTGTGAAAATAAGTGCTGCATATTTTTTCTTGACAAATACTTCACCTCACAAATTAGCTTATATTGCTTGTATATCGCCATACGATAGAGCATTAGCATAAGCCGATTTACTCTACACCTAAAGTATAGCATATTTAACATAATATATATTATCGGACGTAAAATATTATTTTTTTACTATTTCCCATGGCAAAAGGATTTATATCTAGTCCTCTATTTTCGTGCCATAGTACTGACATTATAATATCGTTTTTTCTCTATTTATTACAACTAACATACTATAATACCGCGTCGAAAAATTTTTTTAGTAACGCTAAAAAAGTCTGGAACAACAAAAACCTTCTGCGAAGTAAATTTTTAATATTCACAGAAGGTTTTTTACTATTATAAACAATTATATTATATTATCAAAAATCGTCAAAGTCACCATAATCATCATAATCATAATCGTCGAAGTCATCGTAATCAGCAAAAACATCATCGTGTTGTTCATAATCATCGTATTCCTGATCCTGTTCATATACTAATGAGCTGCTTGTTTGCTCTAATCTACTAACACTTCTAGGTGAATCAAAATCGTCGTAATCAGCATAGTCTTCATAATCGTCGCTATCGCCATTTTCTATGCGCATTTCGCGATCATATTCTTGATAATCTCGATAAATTTCTGCTAAACCTCTTTCTTCATCATCATACATAACTAACGCCTCCTTAATTATGTTACACTTTCATTATAGCACAAAACATACATTCTTTAATTTGGCAATATAAATAATATATAACTATCGAACAAGCTATACAATAATGTTCAGTAAATTGATAAAAACGAAGTTAAGTCTATATTGTTAATAGAAAATAAATATTATTTCTACGCTGTTTTTCGTTTCTCCGTACTATTGTTTGACGCTAGGATATTTATCTGTTATAATGGAATTAAAGTGTACATAAATCCATGATTGGAGGGTTTAATATGGGTAGAAGAAAAGCGCTTCCGCCAGATTTTGACGGTAATTATACTGAAGAGATGCTGTCAGAACGTCAACGTCATATTTTAAATTTCGTTCGCGAATTTATTAATCAAAAAGGTTATCCGCCTGCTGTACGTGAAATTGGTGCAGCTGTCGGCTTATCTTCTAGTGCAAGCGTACATAACCATCTGAAAAGATTACAGGAATATGGTTTCATTCAACGTGATGCAGCTAAACCGCGTGCTTTGGAGCTGATGAGCGAAAATGATGCCTGGAGAAATAAATTGATGGTTCCCGTACCGCTGGTCGGCAAGGTTACTGCCGGTGTGCCGGTACTGGCTGTCGAAAATATCGAAGAAACATATCCCATCCCCCGCGATTTAATTGGTTGCGATGATGATGTATTTATGCTGTCCGTTAGTGGTGATAGCATGATTAATGCCGGTATTTTAGACCACGACTATATCATCGCGCGTAAACAAAATTTTGCTAATAACGGCGATATTGTTGTAGCCTTGATTGACGACGAAACAACAACAGTAAAACGTTATTTCCGCGAACTGCGTTGCGTACGTCTGCAACCAGAAAACGATAAGTACGAACCTATTGTTGGTACCGATAACATCCGTGTAATGGGTAAAGTTATTGCAGTCTTCCGTATGCTGTAATTTTTGCTTTAACCTATTGTAAAATAGCAGTAAAATACATATCTAAACGCATAAGCAGCTCTTTTCAGAGCTGTTTTTTTGCTATATAATAAAAAATAATACAATATTGCTTTAGATAAATATGAAGGAGATGCTCAATATGAGTTTACACCCATCTATGGATATCGTCGCTGACGCTCTGCAAGGCTATGCAGAAAAGCAAACCGGCAACAATTTAATCAAATTACTGCGTGCATTAACTATTATGCTTTTAGAAAAACAAGAGGTCATTATTCCCATTGCACCTATGGATCACGTTCAAGATGGCCAAATTATGCTAGTTACCCAAACTACCGAAGCAGGCTTAGATTATGTAACTGCATTTTCTAGCCTGGACGCTTATGCTCAAGGTAAATCTTGCCCTACAATCACCCGTCCGCTGCTTAATTACTTTAATGCAGTTATGTTGATGGATGATATCGACGGAATTATCTTTAATCCCACCTCCCCCACTCCTTTTACCCTGCAAAAACAAATGATACAAGGTTTATTGGCAGAAGTTAATAAACATCCTTTAGAAAACAAAATTTCTATTTGGCAAGGCGATATTACTACATTGGACTGTGATGCAATAGTCAATGCTGCTAATAAAACTTTACTAGGCGGTGGTGGTGTAGATGGAGCTATCCACAAAGCAGCAGGTCATCAGCTTTTAGCTGAATGCCAGGATTTGGGTGGCTGTGAAACCGGTGAAGCTAAAATTACTTTCGCCTATGATTTAAAAGCAGGTTTTGTTATTCACACTGTCGGCCCTATTTATGAAGGCAATGACGGTGAGGCCGAAGCTTTAGCTGCCTGCTACCGTAACTCCCTCGATTTAGCACAAAAACATCATCTACACACTATTGCCTTCCCTGCTATTTCTACAGGTGTATACAAATACCCCATTCAAGAAGCAGCACGTATTGCCTTATTAACCACCAACGCATGGTTGAATGAACATGCTGATTACGGTATGGAAGTTATCCTGACCTGTTTTGATGCACAAAATTTAGCAGCTTACCAAAAACTAGTTAACGAAGCAAATACAGCACAATGATATAAAACGCAAAAATAATGCGCTCTTAGTATAATGAAGATGCTAGGAGCGTATTTTTGTTATATATAAACATACATCTTGCGTTTATAAGTAGATGTTAATCTGCGTAATTTATCAAGAGAAAGCCCACTATTACTTCTGGTGTATTCTTTGAGATGAAATATCGAAATATTAACTAACAACATAAAAATGCTGTGTGCATTATTAAACGATAAAGCAGTTAATCGCTCCGTATGGGCAGTAATGACTTTTCTTTCTTCCTTTTGCTTATTAGCAGCAGTAAACCCGTGTCCCTGCGGATATTTACTCGACAAATCACATAAATATTGCTATACCTCTTCTAAGATAGAAGGTATAAGCAAAAATTTTCTTGATTTAACTGGAGTATATTTTTCTTATGGTGATAATGATTCGTTTGCTTAATAGCAGACTTTTTAGTATAAACAAAAAGCTTGTCATTGTACTTTAAAAGTACGCCGACAAGCTTCTTTTTATTTCAGTAGCTCATATTTTATTGTTTTAGTGCTACAAGTAGCAATATTAGATAGCTTATGCCGGGAAAATATTATTGAAAGCTTCTTTATTAGCTTCAATAGGTTGTTTACCACCGACAACGCAGAGATAACCATCACTAAGCATGTCCTCTACTACTTTGCCTAAAGCTTGCAAATCAGCATTAGTTACATCAAGAACTTCGTTGCGGATTTGTTGACGGGTAGCATCGGATAATGCTTTGATATATTGCAGTGCGGCCTGATCTAGACGCATAGAGTTAGTTAACGGAGTATCCATACCGCTGATGGTGCCGATAACATATTTGTCTAATTCGCGAGCAGTAAATTCTACAGTTTTCAACCATGCCGGCAAATCACGATATGCTTCTAAGCTTTTAGCCAATTGCGGATCTCTATAGGAAGCAAAAACACCTAGACCATTGAGCTCAAAGCGTGCGGTTGCACCATAAGCACCACCTTGAATACGGATTTTAGTCCACAGATATTCATAACGCAGAATAGTTTCCAGAACACGCATTGCACCAGTAAATTTATGACCGTGCTTAGCAAAATTACCACCGGCTGCTACATATTGTACTTTACCTGCGGTAGTAATACCTTCATTAGTACTGTTTACGGGTAAAGATTGCGGATGTTCAACAATTTCTACGGTAGGCAGCTGAGTCGCAAAAGCTTCACATTGAGCTTGAACAGTATTCTTATCTTCTTGGTCACAAGAATAAACAAGAGTATAAGCATTGCAGTTGAAGATTAATTTCAACATATCCTGCATTTCTTGCAGTACAACATTGCCCTCTTGAGCAAAGTTATCATTAAGTTTTTTCAGGAATTGGTAATAACTGAATTGACCTTGCTCATTAGCACGTGCACCTGCAGCACAGTAGGAGTACAGACGGGAGATAGCGATATTCTGACCTTTATTAAAGAATTCGTTATCCCATTCGGTTTTCAGCTCGGCAACTAATTCTTGGAAGCGGTCTACATCATCCAGCTTGCTTTCTACAGCTACCGCTTTTAAAATATCGAACATATGTCCAAGATTTTCTAACAAGGCCTTACCTTTAACAGAGAAGTACATTTTATAAACGTCAGCGTCTGCTACTTCAGACAAAGCACGGACGTTTAAAGCCATACCACCGGTGTACATAATGCTGTTTGTAGCAATTTCTTCATAAGTATAACGTTCAGTATTAAATTTACCCAGTAAATCGGCCAATAAATAGCAAATATGCAGCTTATCAGAAGGTACATTACTGATATCAAAATACCAGTTAGTGTAAACAATTTTATTAGTTACAGCAGGTACATAAACAAGATTATTATGCTCTTTCTGCTCTACTTCGCGTGCAATATGCTCTACTTCACGGCGGATATCACTGCGTTTTAACAGAGGAATAGAAGCACGGGCTTCTTCACTATCCGGTTCAGCCTGACGGCGATGCAGCTCTTTACATTCTTCAATATAAGTATTGATTTCTTCCGCAGACATAGATTCTTTCAAAGACTGCATTTTTTTTGCTGCTGCTGCCTGATCGGCTTCTTCCTTACCAGGCTGAGGCAGTAAGGTAACAATAACTTTATGGGTATTATCTAACAAATAATTTTCAATCAAGCCTTCAAAATAATGGTTATTTAAGCCTGCACGCATGGTTGCTAAAGCTTCTTTGTAGCGCAAGCCATCAATCGGATTACCGCCATAGAGCCAGTTTTCCATAATACCAATACCATAAATCAATCCTTTCGGATATGGACCGAAGTCAGATTCACGTAACTTAAATTCTAAAGAATTCAGTGCTGCTTCCAGTAATTTCTTGTCGATACCGTTAATAGTTAAATCTTGCAAAGTTTTATAAATAACACTAACAAATTTATCGCGTAAGTTTTTTTCACTGCCGGAAGCACGTATGCAGAAAATCGGTTGTAACATACTACCTGTATAACTACCGCTGATGTTTTGGCCTACACCTGCCTGCAATAAAGCACGACGCAGCGGAGAAGATTCACTTTCCAGCAGCACTCCCTCTAACAGACGCAGAGACATGCTAGTTAAAATATCAGTAGCTTTACCGGTAACAATGGATAATTCATGATATGTTTTCGCAGTGCAATCTTCACCTGCATCAATCGGATAATAGGCTTCGACTTCCGCAGTACGTTCCAAAGGTGCTTGTTCGGCAATTTCAGAATTAACAGCATTAGTTTTAGTGAAATTACTCAGATATTCATCATCTAAATATGCTAAGGTTTCATCAATATCCATATCACCATAAATATAGATAAAGGAGTTTTCCGGACTGTAATAAGTCTTATGGAACTCTTCAAATTTCTCTTGAGTCAGCTGAGGAATCGCATCAGGATAACCGCCAGACTCAAAGCGGTAGCAAGTATCAGGGAACAACGCCTTCATAGCCTCATTTTCCAAGAAAGCGTCAGCAGAAGAATAAACGCCCTTCATTTCGTTATACACAACGCCGTTATAAGACAAGTCACCCTCAGGACTTTCGATATTATAGTGCCAACCCTCTTGGCGCAAAGTGTATTTGTTTTCATAAATTAAAGGATAGAACACTGCATCCAAATAAACATCCATCAGATTATGGAAATCCTTAGCATTACGACTAGCAACAGGATACATAGTTTTATCCGGATAAGTCATAGCATTGAGAAAAGTGTTCAAAGAACCTTTGACTAAATCTACAAAGGGCTCCTTCAAATGATATTTACGAGAGCCGCATAAGGAAGAATGCTCTAAGATATGCGGTACACCGGTATCATCAGCAGGCGGAGTTCTAAAGGAAATAGAAAATACCTTATTGTCATCGTCATTAGCTAGATAGAAAAGACGAGCACCGCTTTGGACGTGTTCCATAATATAGGCATCAGAATGTACTTCATCAACAAAAGCATGTTCTAAAACTTTAAAACCATGGTAAATTTTATTTATTTCTAAGTTCATAATATCCCCCATTCTCAATTTGATTTAATGTATTTTAGCAGCTGTACTGTGACAGCTGTTCTTCCAAACGTACTAATATTCATTATACCATATTCACAAAATAAATTCCTAAAAACTCTGTGAATACTTGCTTTACTCCTCTAAGCATCTTATAATTAAATTATCTGATTTGTGGAGGTATCATAATGGAAGAATCTCGTTTTACCCTGCGTATACACCCGATTATCATGAACAAGATAAAGCATATTGCGAAAAATAATGGTCGTTCCGTTAATAAGGAAATCGAACAGATTCTCAAATGGGTCGTGGATGACTATGAACGCAAATACGGACGCATAACTTTAACTAATGAAGAAATGCCGAAAAGTACAGCAATAATTGAACCTTTACCAGAGGAAAATATGGAAAGGCTGTTTAAATTAGAAAAATAAAATTAGCTTAATGCTCACATTGTGCTTAGATAAAATACGCAACAGGATTTACCTGCTGCGTATTTTTTTTGCCTAGTTCTTCATTTCTCAGCCTTCTTGCTAGGCTCGAAACTAGTCCACTTAAAAGAAATACTGTGAATTAGTACTTGACTTACTCGTAACGTCCTTACCTCTTATTATAGGGAGAAGTCGTAACTTTCTTCTCTAGTACTTCTCTTGCCGAACTTGTAACGCAGAGAAAAGAGTTTTTCACTGTTTAATACTCGTCCTAAGCTGAATAGCTTCTGCTAAATGATTGCTTTCGACATTCTTACTATGTGCTAAATCGGCAATGGTACGTGCTACCTTTAAAATACGGTCATGGCTGCGGGCACTAAGGTGCAGAGCAGTAAAATACCGTTCCATTAATGCTTGTGCTGTATTATCTAATTGACAGAACTCTACTACTTCCTTACGTCCCATTTGTGCATTACAGTGAATACCTCTATCTTGAAAACGTGTACGTTGAATATCACGGGCAGCTACAACTCGTGTACGGATGTCGGCCGAGCATTCTCCTCCTGACTTATCCTTTAAATCGTTAAAATCAACGCTAGTAAGATTAATCTGCATATCAATGCGATCCAATAAAGGACCGGAAAGCTTACGCTTATAATGTTCTATTTCTGAAGAGGTACAGCAACATTTATGTGATTTATCGAGCAAATATCCGCAGGGACACGGGTTAGCTGCTGCTAATAAGCAGAATGAAGATGGAAAAGTCATTGCTGCACGTACGCGAGAGATATTTACTTCATTGTCCTCTAAGGGTTGACGCAGCATTTCTAAAGTAGTTCTTTGAAATTCAGGTAGTTCGTCTAAAAAGAGTACACCATTATGCGCTAAAGTAACCTCACCAGGACGAGGCGTCGAACCACCGCCTAATAAAGCACTGCTAGAAATGCTGTGATGCGGACTACGAAAAGGACGTTCCAACATAATACTATCTCCTTGAGGCAACATCCCGACAATGGAGTAAATTTTAGTAACTTCCAAAGCTTCTTCTTCCGTCATCGGTGGTAGAATTGTTACCATTCGACGTGCCAGCATAGTTTTACCACATCCAGGAGAACCCACCATGAGCACACTATGACCACCTGCAGCCGCTATTTCTAAAGCTCTACGTGCTACAAGTTGCCCTTTAACGTCTGCAAAATCGACATTATAGATACGTGCAGTATTTTGTAGAATATTTTCCTTAGGTAATGGCTTGAGCTGCTTACGTCCGGCCAAATGCTCTACCACTTCACTTAATGTGCCGGCTGTATAAACATCTATTCCATGAATCAGCTTACCCTCGGCAGCGTTATCTGTCGGAATAAACACTTCTTTAATGCCGCAACGTTTGGCATCAATAATCATAGAAAGAACACCTGCCACCTTACGCAAATGACCGTCCAAGGCTAATTCACCTATAAACATTTGCTCTGCTAACTTATCCTTAGCTAAAAATCTACTGCTAGCTAGTAAGCCGATGGCAATAGGCAGATCTAGGCCTGCCCCTTCTTTACGCATATCAGCAGGAGCAAGATTCACCGTCACACGTGTCATCGGGAATGGATAATGCGAATTACGCAAAGCTGCTTTCACACGCTCTTTGGATTCACGTACAGCCAATGTCGGCAGTCCGACTAATTCATAGTTTGGCAATCCATTACTTACATCTACTTCTACAACAATTTTGACACCATCAATACCGCAGGTAGTTTCACCGAATACCTGAGAAAACATGATAACAACTCCGTTTCTGTATCAGAAGCAATGCGGATAATGTTGAAGCTTTATTACCGCAGTACCTTCAAGAAGAATTTGTACTACATCAAAAGAAAGTACCGGCAGATTGTCTAATAAGTTTTCCTGCTGCAAGAAATACTCTGCACAACGGTAGATTTTCCTTTGCTTGGCTAAGGTGACGGCTTCAACCGGCAGCCCGAATTTGGTGGAAGTTCGTGTCTTAACCTCAATAAAACTTAAAACGCCTTTCTTTTCGGCGATAATATCTATTTCGCCATAGCGGCTGTAACGAAAATTACGTCGCAAAATAGTGTACCCTCGGCTTTGGAGATAATGGCAGGCGTAGTCTTCGCCAAATTTCCCCAAAGCTTTATTTGATCGGGTATTCATAGTCATCTGTTAGTGGAGAATACAGAATATTTTCTTCCTGCTCCACAGGTGGCAGATTCATGCTCTTTACAGGTTCATAGCTGCGGCGATGCCAACGTGTAGCACCTAATTCTTGTACTGCCTGCATATGAGCACCGCTACCGTAGCCCTTATTGCCCGCAAAACCGTAAGCAGGATACAAAACATCCAAACGTTCCATGATACGATCACGAGTAACCTTGGCAACAATGGATGCTGCTGCAATAGAAATGCTTAAAGCATCGCCATGGATGATAGAAGCTGTTTCTATTCCTTGAGCTTGTACAGGCATCGCATCGATTAAGGCTACCTGCGGTTGAATGGATAAATGCTCTAAAACCTCTGCCATTCCCTTCTGTGTCGCACGGTAGATATTATCATTATCGATATTGCTGACGCTGACGATATTTACTTCAATAGCTACAGCTTTTTCCATAATCTGCTCAAAAAGCAAATCTCTTTTTTTGGCAGAAAGCTGTTTGGAATCATTTAAGCCGCTGATAAAAACTTCCTGCGGCAAAATAACTGCCGCAATAACCAAAGGACCTGCTAAAGGCCCGCGACCTGCTTCATCTACACCGGCAACGTACTGCACGCCTCGGTTATAATAGCTCTTTTCATAACGCATTAAATGGACAAAGCGTTCACGTTCTGCAGCTTCTTTTTCCAGACGCTTATAATAGCTGCTAAGCAGCTTTTGTACGCCGCTACGGCTATCTTCCTTTAACACTGTCAGTTGTTCTTCACTTGGTGTTCCTGCTAAAAGCTCTTTTACTTCACTAATTTTCATCCTGCTCACCTCATCATCAAATCTGCTTAATATAAAAGAAAACCGCCCCTCAAGGCGGTTTAAAATCAGAGAATTATGGCTCATCAAGCGTAAAACGCCCCAAACGTCCTGCACGAAAGTCCCTCAGCACAAGCTGGAATACTTTATCAAGATCCAGCAGGCCACCGGCCTTCAAACAACCACGAGAATTGGCGATTTTCGTCATTACACTATTTACGTCGTCACTGTTCTCTAAGCTTACTGCATATTTAGTTTGTAAATCTTCGGGATATTTATTAATCAAGAAATCCAACAATAATTCTACTGCCTGCTCTCTATCAAAAACATCCTCTTTGATCGCGCCAGTAGCAGCTAATGCAAAACCTACGGACGGATCTTCAAATTTAGGCCACAAAACACCTGGAGTATCTAAAAGCTCTAAGCCTTTAGCAATAGTTACCCATTGTTGACCACGGGTAACACCTGGTTTATCAGCAGCCATAACTTTATTTTTACCTACCAGACGATTAATCAAGGTAGATTTGCCTACGTTAGGAATACCAACAATCATCACACGTACGGGACGATTGCGGACACCCTTCTTCAGCCATTTTTCGGTAACAGGCTTCGCTGCTAGCTGAATAGCACTAATCAATTGTTTTACACCCTTACCTGTTGCACAATCAATTTTGCACACCGGCAAGCCGCTATTTTTCAGCTTATCCAACCACAAATCTGTTTTAGCTTTATCAGCCATATCAATCTTATTCAAGGCAATAACCTTCGGCTTATTACCTAAAATGCCTTGCAGCATGGGGTTGGTGCTGGAACGGGGAATACGTGCATCAAGCATTTCTACCACTACGTCAACCAGTTTAATCTGGCTTTCCATCATGCGCTTGGCTTTGGTCATATGACCGGGGAACCATTGAATCTTAAAATCCTGTAACAGCATTATTTAATACCTGTATCAGCATGCAGTACACGGAAATTATCTACCGGCCAGAAAGCTACACGAGCACAGCCTTTAACTAATTTCAGCGGTACAAAGCCTACATCAGGAAAACGGCTGTCTTCAGAATTGTTACGGTTATCACCTAAAACAAAGATAGTATCTTTAGGTACTACAGTTTTAGGATAGTTAGACATATTTTTACCCTTCGGATCAGTTTTATAAATATAATCCTCTTGCAGCATGGTACCGTTAACTAATACTTTACCATTGCGCATTTCTACAGTATCGCCGCCGACAGCAATAACACGTTTAATGAAATCTCTGCTTTCATCTTTCGGAAAGCGGAAAACAACAATTTCACCCTTCTTCGGATCACCTACAAAATAACTCAGCTTATCAACGATAAGACGTTCATGGTTTACTAAACTCGGATACATAGAAGAGCCTTCAACTAAATAAGGTTCAAACAAAAAAGTACGAATGCAGAATGCCAGGGCAACAGCGACGATAATAGAAACTAACCAATCGCTGGCGGAATCCTGCCAAGAAGTTTCTTTTTTCTGACTCAACTAAATGTCCCCCTCTCTTTAAGAATACAATACTTATTTTAACATAAAATTTATCTTTCGTCAGCTAGACTTATGAAAGAAGTGTAAACTTTATGCTGATAACAAGAAAAGGGACTGCATACTACAGTCCCTTCCAAGATGAACAATACTTAAATTAGCGTTTTTCTCTGATACGAGCTGCTTTACCGGTCAGGTTACGCAGATAGTACAGTTTAGCACGGCGAACGATACCAACGCGAGACACAACGATGTGGTCGATACGCGGGCTATGAACCGGGAAGGTTCTTTCTACGCCAACGCCATAAGAAATACGACGAACGGTGAAGTTTTCACGAACGCCGGAGCCGCTACGAGAAATTACAACGCCTTCAAATAATTGAATACGTTCGCGGGTACCTTCGACGATTTTGCAATAAACTTTAACGGTGTCGCCTGCTTTAAATTCCGGGATGTCGGAACGAAGTTGTTCTTGTTCCAATACTTCAATAATGTTCATATTTTCCTCCTAAATCATAGACGTTCATGTGTGAACCCCACAGCGGACCGTCCGTATTACTAAAATAGTTTATCACACGAAGCATAGAAATGCAAGGGAAAACTGCGATAAAATAGCAGTTTTTTCATGTTTTTAGCAAGCGTTAAATAAAGGTATTTTTCTGCTTTAATTTTATATGAACGTAGGAAAATTTCTAATAGTTTTTACAAATTTTTTCTTAAACAAAAAGCCGCAGCTATTTGATATGTACCCAGAATCCTGGACACATTTCTTAATTATGCGAGGCATGTGGA
>Cam_p2__coassemble_1257_pt1 | contig 23107 bp, 15 predicted proteins | sample Cam_p2__metabat2_high_PE_007 | metagenome-assembled genome bin Cam_p2 | reverse complement strand
GGACTATTTTTATTCTGTTTTCAAGGTGTGCAATTTCATTTTACAATGAACCATTGTTATTTTATTTACACTTTTTCTCAATCGACTTTTAAGTCAGGTTAACATTAATTAGTAAAAACTAGTATTTCAGTATGAATAAATATAGCTTTTACATGTTTTAACTTGCTTCGCCAACACAAATACGCATAATAACTTTTATTATCTTTCTACAAAAAAACAGGAACCGCTTCCGCAGTTCCTGCTCTACTTATAAACTTAAATCGTATAATTTTTTATAGACGCCGTTTTTTGCTAATAATTCTTGATGTGTACCGCTTTCAGCAATCGAACCATTTTCTAAAACAACAATTTTATCAGCGTTCATAATAGTAGATAAACGATGGGCGATGATTAGTGTGGTTCTGTTCGCAGCCAATTTATCAAGGGATACTTGAATCCGGCGTTCTGTTTTCGTATCCAAAGCTGATGTTGCTTCGTCAAAAACCATAACGGGCGGATTTTTGAGAAAAGCACGTGCTAAAGCAATCCGCTGTTTTTGACCGCCGGAAAGTTTTACGCCACGCTCCCCCACCTTCGTTGCATATCCGTCAGGTAATTTGCTGATAAATTCGTCAGCTGCCGCCTGCTGAGATGCTTGTTTAATTTCATCCCTCGTCGCCTCTTGCTTACCGTAAGCAATATTGAAGTTGACGGAATCCGAAAAGAGAAAAACATCCTGCTGTAACAAACCGATATGACGACGTAAGTAGCTTTGCTGATATTTATTAATATCGATACCGTCTAACAGGATATGTCCGTCCTGCGGTTCATAAAAACGTAGAAGCAAACTAGCCAAGGTAGTCTTGCCTGCACCTGTGGCACCAACAAAAGCTACTGTCTGTCCCGGTTCAATTGTTAAGCTAAAATTTTTCAAAACCGGTGTATTATCTAAATAACCAAAAGTAACATTATCAAAGGTAATTTGTCCTCTAATTTTTTGCGGTGCTACAGCGTCAGAAGTATCGACGATTTCAGCCGGAGTTTCCATCAATTCATGAAAGCGTTGATAGCCAGCCATACCGCGTTGATACATTTCCGTAAAAACCATCAAGCGCAAAATAGGTTTCATAAATAAGTTGATGTATAAGAAAAATGCTACAAAATCTGCCATGCTTAATTTATGCCATGCAACCATCATACCACCAACTACTAGTACTGCTAAATTCGTACCATTGGTGAAAAAGTTCACCGAGCCGGAAAAATAGGACAAAATGCCAAATGATTCCTTACGTACAGCTAACAGCTCATTACTTTTCGCCATAAAACGCTGTAATTCTAAATCTTCATTAGCAAAGGCTTTGACTAAACGGATACCACTCAAAGCCTCCTCTGCCTGGGCGGAAACTTCACCTGATTTTACACGGCTACGACGAAAGGCCGCCTTCATTTTACGATTAACGAAAATCGTATGAATAGTTTTCAAAAATAATAAAAAGCTGATCAGAGCGCCTAAATACGGATTCATATAGATAAGCATACCCATGGTACCAAGCATACTGATGCTGCACACTAAAATATCGTTAGGACCACGGAAGGTTAGCTCACTGATTTCCACGATATCACTCGTAATCCGACTTAACAGCTGACCGGTCCTCGCATTATCGAAAAAGCGGAAAGACATAGCTTCAATATGGCCGAATAAATCACGACGCATATCATTTTCAATACCACTGCTCATAATGTGCCCATAGTAGCTGATGGCAAACAATAAGGCAAAGTTGATTATATACAAAAATAAAAGTATACCTGCATATGTAAGTAAATGCTCCACATTCTGTTGGGGAATTTCTACGTTAAGCATTTCACGTACTAGTGCCGGAAAAATTAAATCTAGCACTGCCGCCAAACAGGAGCCTACTAAAATTCCTAATAAAATCCATTTATATGGTCGGTAATAATGAAAATATTCTTTAAGCATAATTATTTACCCTTTTCTGCTTGCTGCTTTTTATTATCCCAAATATGCAGACGGTACGCACCGATAATTTTACCCTCCGGTGTCACGGCCGGTGCTTCCACACCTGCCACCTTACTGCCGTCGCTGCTTAAAGCAATAGCTTGCAAAGGTCCTTCAGTACTAAAGAAGTTCTCCTTTTGGCCATCACGTAAGTCAATGATTAATGCTCCATGTGCTTTGTAATTATGATTACGTACATTACGACCTATTGCACAGCCTACTAAATTATCAGCAAAGTCCAACATCTCCATAGTCCCCTCTGCTCGATATTGATAACGGAAAGTACCATCAGTATTAAAAACAAACAAGCTATTATTGCTAGGATGTTCTACCGGAGTCGGCAGCTGCCAGTTTTCACGATTGAAAGTATTGATTGTCGTAAAAATAACACCATAAGGAGTAGCAAAACCATCACGGCCACTGGCATTAAGCCAAGCACCATCCACCTGCGTCGGCAGGGAAATAGTGCGCTCCCAGAGAATCTTGCCTTCTTTATCAAATAAAAAGCCACGTCCATCGCTACAGGAGGCCGCTAGATATTGACCATCTGTACTAAAATTAGGACTGCCGCGCATTACAGTATTATCAAATGGTGGAACAGGTTCAATAAAGGTACTACCTAACAGCTTGCCATTATTTTTATCAATAAAATACATAGTATCTTTATACTGCATATCTGCACGGAAATCGTAGGCAGAAGTAGAAATAACTACACGACCGTTTGCGTCATTAGCATCACACCAGTTAATCCAACTATCAATAGCTTCTTCTTGCGGAAACTTCCACAATAAATCACCTTGAGCTGATACGGCTAGCATTCTTCCCTTATAAGCACGGACGCCGGTTTTGGTCATCAAGAAACGATACATATTGGCATACACATTATTTTCTTTATCAACGACGATATGTACTACTGCCGGATAAGAACGCTGCGAAACGTTGCTCCCAATAAAATCAGCAGCCTTATACTGCCAGACAATGTCACCGCTATGAGTATCCACCGCATAAAGATGACCTTCAGGACTTGATTCGCCCACTAAAGCCAACTTACTGTCATTACTGATACATAAAGCAATCAGCTTGCCGATACCTAAATTACGTTTCCATAAGCGATTACCTGCATTATCAAACAAGAACAATTCACCACGTTCTGTACCTACAATCCAACCATCTTCGGACGGCACATAATCGACTACAGCTTTAGTAAAACCCATGCGGTCATAATTCTGCGTCGGAATATCGCCTAAATAAACGCTGACACCTTCCTGACGTTCGTTAGCGGAAAAATAATTCCATGGTGTACGGCTGCCTGTAAGCCAATACATTGCCAGCCATGACAATATTAAGATGAAAATCGCTAAAAATCCTTTGATATTTTTCATAGATATAAACTCGTCCAATCATAAAGCTGGCGGAAAACGCCGAAATATAAGCCTTGCTCACTTAATAAATAAATAATTTTGCTAAAAACTACTGCCAAAGTAAATGTACCTAAAGTTAAGCAACATAATTTTTCTTTAAATGCTAATGCGCTGTGTTCCTTACGTACCGCAGTAAAAAATCCGCGGCTGACTACGGATAAGGCCAAAGTCTGTGCCCTGCGTAAACATCTAGCCAAAAGCGGTTTCGCGATGTATGGCAGATGACGCCACACAGCACTACGCCCGCTCTGACTATCGCTACGTAATTGCAAAGCAATGATTACCTCACTTGTTTCCGATGCTAATACTGGTAAAAAACGAATAGCAGTTACTAACATAAAAGCTAACTGGGGCGATAAGCGCCAAGCTAAAAGTGCCTGTAATAACTGGCGAGGATCACTTGTCCAACAAACAAATAAACCTAAAGTCAACATACTAGCAGCACGTAACCCCTGTACTGCACCATAAAGTACACCTTCCCGATAAATATAAAGACCTCCTGTTATCTGACCCAAAAAGCCATTATCACTAGCAATTAAAGTAAATAGCGGTGTTCTCGGCGTCTGAGAGAAAAATAACGCCTGACTAAACATCGAACCCCACAGACTTAATAGTAAAAGTACTGCTAATACCTTCCATTTTGCAAGAGAAGTACCTGCTATTAAATGTAGTACTAAAGTAGCAGTAAAGAGTAGAAATAAGGTACGCGGATTATCCACCGTAATCGTTAAAATGGCAAATAAAAATAAAACGATAAGCTTAGTGCGGCCGTCAAGTTGACGTGCCCAGACTTTGGCGTCACTGCCCTCCCACAGCTGTTTTACGGACATAACGTGCCACCTCCTCTATCGTTATACATGACTTAATCTGTAATTTATCGCATACAGTAAGCAGCTCCGGAGCAATCAAACCTGCCTGCTCCAGTAGGCTACGGTTACTAAGGATCTCCTTCGTCGCTCCATCAGCTAAAATTTTTCCTTGGTTCAATAACATTACTCTATCCGCTGTTTCTGACGCCAGTTCGATGTCATGCGTGCAGATGAAAACACTGCCACCTCCATTACGATAATCGAAAAGCAGTTTCTTAATTTCTTTCAAACTTTCTTCATCCTGGCCTGTCGTCGGCTCATCAAGTAATAACAAAGAAGGTTTTTGTGCAAGCATTGCACCAAGGACTACACGGACACGTTGCCCCTTACTTAAAGCCAGGGGAAAATCTTCTGCATACTGGGTTAAGCCAAGCTTTTTCAGTAAACGCTCTACTTCAGCAGGTGTAATATGCTTATTTTTCCAAGATAATTCTTCCCGCACCGTATCCGCCAACAGCATTAGATCAGGCTCCTGACGCAAATAACCAATCTGGGCTAATGATTTATCCATCGGCCTGCCTTGGAAAAACAGTTGGCCTGCTTTAGTCGCTGTCAACCCACCGATTAAATTCATCAGCGTACTTTTTCCAGCACCATTAAAACCCATCAAAGCGGTTATTTCTCCTTGATAGAGGAAAAAATTCAGCTCATGTAATGTTGCTTTTGGTGCCGCCGGATATGTATAAGATAAATTTTGGGCTTCTAATAACAACTTATGCGATGCAGAATATTTATTTTCTAACTGCGGCTTTTGCAACATACATTCATCTTTGATTAACTCAACTACAGTATCATTTTCCGCCGTCAACTGCGATAAATGTAACAATCGGCACAGCTTAACATTCTGTGGTTCACGCACGCCAGCATCTTCTTTATGGGTCAGCACATACCAAGCATTTTCCAGACTGCCATCATAAATAAGCTGTCCTTCCTGCATAATGGCTAAACGCTTAAAATAAGGGTACAATTCATTTACGCGATGTTCAATCATTAAAATCGCAATGCCCTCTTGTTGGTTCAATTGTGTTAAAAGTTCCATAAAGCTCTGTACGCCTTGAGGGTTCATCTGACTAACAGGCTCATCTAAAATCAATAACTTGGGTTTGGTTATTAAAATAGACGCTAAGGCCAGACGTTGACGCTGACCGCCGCTTAATTTATGAATACTATATTTCTCAAAGCCTGCTAAGCCTACTAAAGCTAAAGTTTCACTAACGCGGCGACGCAAAACTTCATCATCAACGCCTTGATTTTCTAAAGCAAAGCCTACTTCATCAGCCACTGTCATGGCAAACAACTGGTCATCAGGAGATTGGTAAACAGTACCTGCTAAGCAGCCTATTTTTTCAGGAGGCCAATGAGTAACATCCTCACCAGCCAGATAAATACTCCCCTGCAATTCGCCAGTGCCTTCATCACCTAAAAGACCACTAATTGCCTTGATTAAAGTACTTTTGCCACAACCACTACGGCCTGCTAAAAGCAACATTTCTCCATCTGCTAGCTGTAAATTAATCTGTTTTAGGGTAAAGCGATGTCTAGAGGGATAACGATAAGATAAATTTTCGATTTTCAGCATACTTTATTCCCCCAAAACCTGCTTTAATTTTGTGCCTGTCCTATAGCCGAGCCATGCTCCGATACTGCTATATAATAAACCATTAATCAGCATATACAATGCCAAATACCAATCTGCATAATATAAACGGTAGAAGAACATCATTTGTTCCAGATTAACAAAGGTAATCGCCGCATCGGCTAAGCCTATACACACTGCTACCACTAGCATATATTTCTTTGTCAAATGCTTCACTTTATAGAAACCAGTCAGATATAATACTGTTTCTAATACTGCAACATAAACCGACATACTTAACAAACCTAAAGGTGTAAAATGCCCCAACATTAGGCCGGAAAGCATATATTTAACAAAGAACATTAAAGATAATACACCGGGAGCCCTAAACAGTACAAGCAGTGCTACAATCAAGAGATATTGCAGAATGCCGCTTAAAACTCCGGTTAAAAAGCCGGAAAAAGGGCCTAAGAAAACATGGAGCAAATCACCCAAAAATGTTGTCGGCAAAGTAATCCCGCCAAAAGCCAAAGCTGCAAACAAGGCTACACTAATTGCTCCCTTCGCGCCGATACGTTCAATACAACGAGGCAGACAATAGGCACGTAAGCAAACCAGCACAAAGCAGAGGAAGGAAAATCCTACTGCAATTAAACCAAGATTATTCTTTTTGGCAATAGTTAAGGGCACCTCCTGCACCTTTTCCTGACCGTTGCCGCTGACTGTTACACGCAACATATAATCGCCATCTAAAACTGTAAAGTAATCAACATATAACGGTAAAATAAAAGTTTGGTTTTTCTTTCCATCTAAAGAAATTAAAGCTGTACTTACATCATCACTACCAGTTTCGCCAGCCCAACCATGTTCCGAATCATCACTTACCTTACCCGATGTAATCAAGCCCGGAACAGCCTTACCTGTTTCTTTATCAATAAGCTGAGCTTTAAACTTTAACATCCGCACATCCTTCTGCGGATTACGCATTTCTAGCATCACGTGCGTTGCCGGATGATTAAAGACTGCACTCCAATTAGTAGCACCTTCACCAGTCATACGGTTACGAAAGCTTTCAAAAGTAGTATCACGAACATAAATAACACCTTCAGCAGCTCGATCATCCATATGTCCTAAATTATCTACCGGTAAAGTAACACTTTGAATATACCAGTTAAAACGACTAGCATCAACTTTCGGCTTCCCCTGTATCTCGGTTGCAGTAGCCTGTGCTTTATAAGTAAAAGGTAGATTTTGAACATTCTGCCAGGACGGCGTAGTTATTTTTACGCTTACCTGCTGCTCACCTTCAGACGTACCACCTTCAGGACGCAAATACAAAAGATCAAAGCTTTGACCGTAATACGCAGGCAAATTCCAAGTAGATACTGCTACTTTCTGCCCATCTCGCTCTTCTAAATGCCACTTCGCATTCGGTAAAGCCGTAAAACCCTGAGGCATAAGCACTTCAATCCTTGCCTCCTCTGCCGCAGGGTTATCATAATTCATAATATTTAAATATAAGGGCATGGTGCTGCCGCCCTCCACTGTATGCAGATTGCGTTCCTGTAAATTATAAGGATAGACCGCATCTACCTTGGCTCCTGCCAAAGCATTTACCGTACTTATACAGCAGAAAAACAGCATTAGCAATATACGTAGTATCATCTTTTATCCTAAAAGCAGCAAATCTTATGCAATAAAGCTGCTTCTTTCTCCTTTACCGACTCATCGACACGTGTTGTAATTTCTAAACTATTATTCAACGGATTGCGCACAACCTCAATATCAGCATGATAAGCACGTCCTAAAAGCTCTTCCGTAAAAACTTTCTCCGGTACATCATCGGCTAAAAGTCTGCCTTCACCTAAAAGTAAAATACGGCTACAATATTTAGCAGCTAAATTCAATTCATGAACAACCATCAACACTGTTTTCCCCATATTAGCCAATTCTCTGGCAAAGCGGAAAATTTCCTCCTGATAAACCATATCAAGACCAGTAGTAGGCTCATCCAAAAAAAGAATCGGTGTTTGCTGTGCCAAAACCTTCGCCAAAAGAATACGCTGCTTTTGACCGCCGGAAACCTCTGTTACCGGTATATCCGCCAATTCACGCGTACCTGTATAACTCATGCAATCTAAAGCCAAACGTTTATCCGCTTCATGTTCACGCTCCCACCATTTCATATAGGGATAACGCCCAGCTAGTACAATATCCTGACCTGTATAACCAAAACCAACTTCTACGTGTTGCTGTAAATATGCTACTTTTTTCGCCAAATCCTTATCACTGTACTCTTCTAGAGGACGTCCAAAATATTTCACTTCACCTGACTGTTTTGGCAGCATACCACGGATAGTTTTCAGCAAGGTACTTTTACCAGCACCATTACAGCCGATAATCCCCACTAACTCCCCTTGCTTAATCGTAAAATTCGCATCTTTAATAACACAACGACAACCATAACCAATAGAAAGATTTTTTATTTCTAAAACAGAATCATTCACGTTTTTTAACCTCGCATCTTTAAAATTGATTTATTTATGCATACAAGCATCTCGTGGCAATCCCAAACTTTCACAAATATCTCCCCATTTTTGTTGTCGCGTCTTCATCGCCAAAAGTTCTTCCACACTTTTATCGCAGTGCATAGCAATAAACATCGCACGCTTTACTTGATGAGCAGAATAACCCATCTGCATATATTTTTTCGTATCTTTAGAAGCTAAGCCAAAAAGCCGCTCCAAACGTTCTGCCTTGTAATCCATTTCCCGTTCAGCAAATTTTTCCGGAGTCAAACCCAATAAATATTTTACTCTTGTCCATCCATATTTAGCACGCAAATCTGCCACATAAATCAAAGGCTTTTTAGCAGCATATGCATGCAGGCAGATATTTCTTAATTCGGTGTAGCTAATGCCTTTATCAAGAAAACCAGCTAACTCATTGCGATCATACTGAAAATTAGTTGTCAGATTAGTCAATGCCTTATCTCGATCCATAGTCATTTTGCCGGCAGCAGAAGCAGAGCTGCCGATAACGCATAAACAACCCAACAGCATAAAGCACAGTAAACGTAATTTTTTCATAGAGTACCTCTTTCTTATTGATAACATTCAGGATAAACAATCCTAGCCAAATTCTCTGCTGATTCCACTACATATTGTGAAGCACAATAACGATATTTTTCTGGAAATTTATACACGGTTCTATTTTTTATACATTGCATATCTTTGTAAGCAGGGTCTGCTATAATTTGCTGTAAATAAGTATCAGAATTATGTTTACCTAAAAAGCTCCATTTCGGTAATAACAAAACATCAGGATTTAAATCAACTAATCGTTCTTTACTTACCACAGTACTTGAAGGAGCAGGCATTATCTGCATACCATTTTTACACATACTCAATTCACATAAAACGCCAAAAATATCTTGGCGCATACCATAAGTACCATTATATGTTAATTCTACCACAATTTTATCTGAAGATTTTCGTGTAGTTTGTATTTTCTCTTTTAAAGCGTTTCTGCGTGCATCCATTTTTCGAAGCATCGCTTGTCCTTTTTCTTGTTCATTTACTAATTCAGCTAATTTAACAATGCTATGTTGAATATCCTGATAGCTATGTGAAGCTTTTATCACAAATACTTTTACCCCCATATCTTCTAAAGTATTATTTACAACTACAGGAGTTTCATCAGATGTAATATAAACATCAGGTTTATATTTTAAAATAGCCTCAGCATTTATCGGCTGATAATATTTATTGGGTACATTTTTTACTTTATCAGCAGTAAAAGAATAATCTTCATCTAGAGAATTGGCTGATACTGCTGCAAAACGATCTACAGTAATTAATTCACACAAAATATCCTGATACGATAAATTAGAAGTAATAATTCTTTGAGGAGCTTTTTCAAAGTGCAAAACAGTCCCCAAATCATCTGTAACTTGGTAGTTTTCAGTAGCATTTCGTTGTTCTGTATTCTTAGATAAATTACAACCACTAACGCAAACAATGATCATTACCAAAAGCAAATAAATTAATTTCTTCATACATCACACTCATACTATTATAAGTATAATCTTGGACGACCTAAGCCGCCCAAGATTATATAAAAAGACATTATTATTTTAGAAATTATATTCGTATCCCAGCATAAAGTTTCTGCCCAATGAATAATAGTTAGCAGTACTATTGGAAGTAATGTCCAATCTATCAAATAAATTATTAATATGCAGGAATGCTCTTTGATTTTTTTCAGGAGCATAAGAGAAATGCAAATCAGTAAAGCATTGTGGCTTCATTTCTCTTTGTGGTTTTGTTAAAGATGCTCGGCTAGAAGTTCTATCACCAACAAAGTTTGCACTCAAAGAAGCATCAAATTTAGCTAATTTATAGTTTACGCTACCTTGAATTTGATATTTATTATAAACATCATACCAATCATCATCACCATACAGATTACTATTCTGTACTTTAGGAGATTGCCAGGTAAAGCCGATACTGCTGCTAAATCTTTCATCATGATTCATGCTATAAGAAACTTCTATACCAGTATTTTTAACATTTTCATTACGATAATCTACCTCATCGATATTACCATCTTTATCATAAGTAACATCGGCATCAATAGAATCTTTTATCTTATAGTTGAATAAAGCTACTTTTAAAGTAGACTTATCAAACTCTGCTTTATAACCAAGTTCGTAATGAGTACCCTGTTCTGGTTTTAAATTCAATGCAGGATTAATATTGCCAGTACCATAAAGCTGAGTTAAGTTAGGCAAACGGAAAGATTTACCTGCTTTTGCGTAAAAACTACTATCGTCATTTAATTTGACAATATATTGTACTTCAGGTGTAAATTTGCTCAAATTATCATTATCGACTACAGTAGTTTTGCCTGTTTTCAAATTAGTTTGGGTGCCTTCACAGCCTGTAGCCCAAGTTTCACGAGCATTGAAAATCAGATTTGAATTATCGGAAACCTTCCAATCATAAGAAGCATAGATAGAATAGTTATCTCTTTGATAATTACTACTAGTATTATCTTTAGAAGCAAAAGTATCCATATCTTCCTTTTGATAAGAAGTACCTACTAACAAAGTATTTTCACCAAAATTAAATTGTTTTTGCAAGTCAATATTAGTGTTGTGGCCTTTACGTCCACTATATGGTGCTTTATCACCTAAAACTCCTTTTTTTATAGGCGCTTTGTCATATGTTTTTTCTTGAGTACCATAAGATATGTCAGCTTTCCAACCATCTTTATCATACTGCATTAAAAACATATTATCCGTATCTTCATAGTAATTATTCTGACTTCTTTCACCAGTCAGATATTTTTTCTGCCAATATTGATGTTTATTATTAGACCAACTATGAGTAAAAGTTAAGCCATCAGTAATGTTCCAATTCCATAAAACACTTTTCCGTTCACCTTTACCATAATCGTAAACAGTAGTTTTAGAAGTAGGCTTTCCAACAAAACCACTCATTTTATCGGCATAACCACGATTTTCTAACCCTGCTACGATATTAAAGTTTTTAGCACCTACGCTTACATTGTAGCGTTCTTTACCAAAATTGCCTACTTCAACTTTGATACGATTGTTCAAATGCTTTTTAGTGATGATATTGATAACACCGCCTGTGGCATCACTACCATATAATACCGAGCCGCCGCCTTTTACTAATTCAATCTTTTCTATAGATTCCGCAGGAATATCTTCTAGATTATATTTGCCATCCATGTTCATAGGTACACCATTTACCAATACCAATGTACCTTTTTCGACACCACGAATCATGATTTTACTGGTCATAGTACCCATGGCAGTGCCGTTGAATCCTTGAGATTGAGTTAATACGCCAAGTCCGTCCCTTAATACGTCAAAAGCATTTGCTGCATTACTTTTAGCAATAGCTTCTTCGTCAAAAACTTCTACTGCAGCAGGAACATCAATATCACGTTTTTCTGTTCTCGTCGCTGTTACCACCATAGTATCCAAGGTATATTCCTGTATATCTTCTGCAGCAAAGGCAGCACCACCAAAACTCATTAAAGAACCTGTCATTAATGCTGTCATTAATAAACTTTTACTCATACTAACTTTCATTAATCATGCTCCTAATTTATATTTTTAGAAATTGTATTCATAGCCAACCATAAAGTTAATACCCATAGTATAGTAACCATAAGTATCACGGTCAGGGCCATTATTAGTAGTATAATCTTTGCGATCTAACAAATTATTGATATGCAGGAAGGCTTTTTGATTTTTCTCAGGAGCATAAGAGAAGTGTAAATCAGTATACAGAGCCGGTTTTAATCTAGTGTCACCATCTGTAGTACCATTGCTTCTTAAGCCAATATAGTTCGCACTTAAGGCAGAAGCAAATTTATCTTTATGATAATTTACACCCATATTTAATTGCAGCTGGTTATTATATTTAATCCATTGGCCGCCTTCTTTATCGTCACTGGAAAAGCTCTTCTGTTGCGGATTGCTGTAGCTGATGCCCCAGAAGCTGTCTACATTATCATTATGTTTAACATTTAATGATAATTCTACACCAGTATTTTTAATATCAGTATTGTTATAAACGATATCACCGGTAGAAGCACTGCCGCTTTCTATCTCAATAGCATCTTTAATATCATAGTTAAAGAACGCTACACGCCAGGAACGATTATTTTCATTCAGCTTATAACCTACTTCGTAATGAGTACCTTGTTCAGGTTTCAAGTTTACAGAAGGAAGCATTACACTGCCACCAAAAATCTTTGTCAGTTCCGGTAGGCGGAAAGATTTACCTGCTTTCGCATAGAAGGAGCTATTATCTGTCAGTTTTTTGATATATTGAATTTCCGGAGTGAATTTGCTTTGATTTTCTTGTACGGTTTTAGTAGTGATATTAGTTTCTTTATCAGTATTATCGCCGTTAGCATTGCGGACAAAGGTTTCACGCATATTCACAATCAAATTATCTTCATCGGTCATTTTCCAATCGTAGGATGCATAAAGAGAATACACATCGCGATTATAGGCACCTGTACGTTCTGGTTTTGCCGGACGGCTGCCCATCTTCTTGCTCGGAGAGTTATATACATCCAAATCTTCGCGTTTGAAGGAAGCACCGATTAAGAATTTATCTTCATCATTGACGTCAAAAACCTTTTGCACGTTTAAATTAGTATTATGACCTTTACGCCAGCTGTATTTGATATCTTGTTTAATACTGCCGTTTTTATTCCAAGTAATCTGGTCATAATTTCTTTCTTGCGTACCATAAGAAATGTTGGAAGTAAAACCATGCTTATCATCAATATTTAAAGCAAAAGTATTATTGTGGTCGGTGTAATCTTTGCGTTGGTAAGGACTATCTAAATAAGTATTGTCCATAATATCGACAACATTATTATTCTCGCTGTAGTTATGTGTGAACTTCACATTATCATTAATGTTATAATTCCACATAATACCCTTGCTTTCGCCCTCTTTATAATCATAGTGCTGGAAGGATTTAGCACCCTTCATACCCTTTTTCTCAATAGTGGTAGTCATATTTTCAACTGTACCTCTATCTTCGAAAGTAGCAACAGCATTAAAACAATTTGAACCAACAGCAACGCTATAGCGTTCTCTACCATAATTGCCAGCAGAAACTTTCACGCTGTTATGAGCTTGATTTTTCGTAATAATATTTACGACGCCACCATTCGCTTCACTACCATATAATACAGCACCACCGCCACGGACAACTTCAATTTTTTCAATCATATCCGCAGGAATGTCTTCTAGATTATATTTACCATCTTGGTTCATAGGCACGCCATCAACCATTACTAAAGTACCTTTATCCACACCACGGATAACAATACGGCTAGTCATAGAACCTAATGCCGCACCGTTAGGACCTTGTGTGCTAGACATAACACCTAATGCATTACGCAGTACTTCAAAGGCAGAACCAGCACCACTGTTTTCAATGCGTTCTTTTGTGATAACATCAACAGTTGCCGGGGTATCCAAATCATGATTTTCCATACGCTGTGCAGTTACTACCATGGGGTCAAGGGTAAATTCCTGCAAACCTTGTACATCTTCAGCAAAGGCAGCACTACCAAAATTCATTACAGAACCAGTAATCAGTGCCGTCATCAACAAACTTTTACTTAAAGCAGCTTTCATTTGTTTCACTCCTCAACATTTTTACACAAAAGCTTTTATTTAGAAAGTATGATTGTATGTAACAGTCCAGTTAAACGGTAAATCCCAATATTCCCAATTACCATTAGTAATAACATTATTTCTATCCAAAATATTATTCATATTTAAAGTAAAGTAATTGTCTTTATCCATTTTGTAGCTAACTGCTGCATTTAAATTAAGCAGATCTGGGTTTGTTCCACCATCTCTGTTTTTCAAGCGTTTAGTCAACCAATTGAATGCTAGACTAGCATCCCATTTATCAACACTATATTGAACACCTGTATTGACTTGGAATTTAGGATAAGTTTGTTCCCAAGAAGAATCATTAGTCAATTGGTTCTTAGGATTAGACCAACTAAAGCCAATATTAGTTTTAAATTTATCGCTTAAAATAGCAGTATAGTCTGCTTCAAAACCTACATTTTTAAATTCACCTCTATTAACGCGGATATCGGTAACACCATCAACGTCTTTTTCCCAACCAAACATGTTATCAAAATCCATATAATACAAAGCAAACTTCCAAGCATTACTGTCATTTACAATTTTATAACCCATTTCGTAGTTCCAACCTTCTTGAGGTTTCAGATTTTTACCACTTACAGGAAGGAATTCACTACCACCGCTAGGTTTTTTCATAGAATCAGATAAAGTAGGCATTTGGAAAGCTTTACCTACATTAACATATAAAGAACTATTTTCTTGTGTTTTATAAAGTGCTTGGAACTGTGGTAAAAATACTTTTTGGTCTTTTACCATATCCTCGATAAATTGCTCACGTACACCAAAGATAGTAGTTAATTTAGGGGAAACTTCATAAGAATATTGAGCATACAAAGCATAGTTTTCTCTGTCCGCAACTTGGGAACTATTTTCTTTGGCAGTACCTTCATATTTATCACGACTTACTAAAACGCCTGCCAATAAAGTGTCTTTATCATCGCGTAATTTCCAGATTTTTTGAGTATCTAAGCCGATATTGTAAGCTTTGTAATTACTACTGTTCGGAGAATAGATGTTGTCATATCTATTTCGTGTTTCGCCATATAAATCTCTATCATTGTAGAAGAACATGGTTTTGAAACCAGCTTCTTTATTATCGTAAGTTAAAGTTGCACTATTTTTCTCATCCTTATAATGAAAATCCTTTGTCTTCTTAGCATTTGCTTCAGGAGTTTTTTGATTATAAGTCATTTGACCATAGGTAGAATCTGCTTCAGAACGCATGAAACTAGCATTTAATTCATCAGTCAAATTCAAACTAACAGCATAATTGGCTTTATCACCTTTACTTCTGTTATTGTAATAGCCTCTGTCAGGTCTATCTGGAGATGTTCTGTCTTGTGCACCAAAGAACTGCTTACTATAAGAGAAATTTACTTTATCATTAGAGTAGGAACCTGCATATTTACGATAACCTATATTACCAGCTGCAACACTAGTTTTTAACTTCTCTTCTCCACCTTTTTTGGTAATAATATTAATTACACCACCAAAAGCTTCGGCACCATATAAAACAGAGCTAGCACCTTTCAATACTTCGATTTTTTTTACGTTATCCACCATAATGCCGTCTAAACTATTTTTACCATTTAAGTTCAAAGGAGCACCATTAACTAAAATCAAAGCACCTCTTTCAAAACCTCTAAGATTAATACGGCTATCCATGCCACCGTAATCTAAACCACCAGGTCCATAAGAAAAATTTGTAATACCAGTGGTAAAGGAAAGAGCATCGAAAACGGTCTTAGCACCTGTGTTTTTGATATCCTTTTCTGTGATAACAGTAACAGAAGCCGGAGTATCCAGATCTTTAGTTTCCATTCTCTGTGCAGTTACTACCATCGGGTCAAGAGCAAATTCCTGCAATTCAGCAGCAAAAGCTTCGGCACTGATACCCATTAAAGAACCAATCAATGCACTCATCAACAAACCATTAGTAAACTTGGACTTCATTATTTTAAGTCACTCCTAAAATATATTTTGATATCTTCTCCGCCTAGCCATCTTGCAGGTCCTAGGTTTCAAGATAAATCAAGCAATAAAAAAGAAAAGCCTCCTGCAAATTGCATCGCAGAAGGCTTTTTTAGGCATATGAAACACACCTACCCTTACTGTCACACGCAGCAGTAGCACTACAACAATTAGGCAGGTCTTCTGACTTAAGTTCATCGCTTGACTACGCCTTCCCAGCTTCTGCCAGTGACATCATGTAGCCTTGCTCCCTTTCACAGCGACGTGATCGTGTAGGATTTGCACCTAACTTCTCTTTTCAATAAATACCTAATTGCACATCGTTTATGTATTCATATACATTATACACTTACTTCACATCTTTTTCAAGATTTATTCCTATTAATTTTTTGGTTATTATTGTTTTTCTTTATTTTTTGTTTGTAAAATTATATTTTACTTTGTTGCATTAGCAGTATTATTCTCAGCTGCAACTGCTTGCTGACAAATTTCTAACATGGCTTCAGCAAAGCTTCCTTCCGGTACAGGTACAAATTTAGCTTCTTTTACGCTATGTTGCAGCAAAGTTTTTTTGTTGCCGTAAACATCCATTACTTCAGTAGCATAAGTTTTATCAGCCAAATTGAAGGTCATAACGATTTCGCAATATTGTACTTTTTCTTTTTTAGCTAGAGAATCTTTGTAACGCTCATTTAATTTTTTCAAAGTTTCTTTATCTGTAAAAACAGTTTTAGTCAGTACAGAAATGATATTTTTGTCGGCAACACCGTTTTTCACACTGCTATAAGTCAAGGATTCCATATCATAAGCATAGATACCTAAATTGTTCTCTACGACGATGGACCAACGAGCAGCTTCTTTTTCTTCTTCTGTCGGTTGCGGCATCATACTGATTTCCCAATCCATTCCTTGTGTATTTTGTGCTTGTTCCTTTGCATATGCACTAAAAGAGCCCAAGCAGGCCAGAATGGTTAATACAGCAATTAAAATTTTTTTCATATAAATCGCTCCTTACTAAAAATCGATATTTTTTACAATATGAATAATATCATCTTTGGATAAATTCTGTAAAGTATAATAACTAGCACCCATGGCAGCTGCTATTTTTTTTGCTAAGCCTAATTTAATAAAACCACTTTCGGTATCGATGACTAGTGCGGTAATTTTCGCTTCACGAATTTTTTCTGCCATCTTTAATGCACTGGCTATCGGGTCATCACCTTCAGCTACAGCATTGGCACGTCCGTCAGTCAAAAGAATCAGCACCGGCTCCATTTCCTTGTCCCTTTTATTAAGCAGGGAAAGTGTCAAAAGTGCCTTGCTCAGACCATCTGCTAGTGGCGTTTTACCGCCTGTCGGCATTTGTGCTAAGCATTTCTGTGCCATATCGACGCTACGGGTAATGGGTAAAAGCAGCTCCGCAGCTTGACGACGAAAAGCAATCATCCCCACACGGTCACGTTTTTGGTATGCTTCTTGCAACATATAGAAAATTGCACCTTTTACAGCACGCATACGTTCCCTAGCACCCATGGATCCACTAGCATCCACCGCAAACAAAAATGTATTACCGATACGTTTTTCGCGTACCTTTTGCCGCATATCCTCTGATTTTATATTTAAAGCACAGCCATTATCTTCACGCAGTTTCTGCATCGGCGCAGCAGCACGGATGGTAGCATCAAAAGCCAAATCTTCCACTTTGCCTTTAGGTAATTCGGCACGCACATAGCGTCCTTGCTTATAATCGGTTCTGGTCGTGCAACGTTTACCACTACCACGACGTATAGCACGATTCTTCCCTAAGTCAAGCAACATTTTCGGCATTTTAAAATGTTTATCGATATCGGCGATACGTTCTTCCGGAGCCAGCTGATTTTCATCCGGCGGATTGTCTTCATCTTCCCGCTCGTTATCGTCGTCATCATCATCTTGACCATTGTCTTCATCTTCATTAGACGGAGGCGGAGGTAATTGGCAATCGGCATCGTCATTATCCTGCGATTCATCATCTTGATTTTCAAGATTATCCTCTTCCGGCTCCTGCTCAGTATTTTCCTGCTGCTCTTCTTGCTGCTCAGGAGGTTTACGCATTCTATGTACTAAAACAAGCTGAGCAGCATCGTCCATATCCTGCGGCAGAATATAAGTTCTTCCTGCTAATGCAGCCAAAGCTCTAGCAGTTTCTAAAAGATAAATTTCGGCTCTATGACCTGCACAAAAAGCTTGAGCACACATTTGCGCGGCTAAAGTCATCATCGCTTCAGTAATGTTTACCTCTGCTAACAATTCCTGTGCCTTTTCTAACTGCTCTTTTAAATCGTTTGTCTCTTTTGCATAAGTATTACAAAAGCTTTGGGGATTTTGCTCAAACTGCAAGATACGGTGCATAATTTCCACACGTTCAGAAATTTCTTTACTGCCTTGAACATCAACATACATGCCAAATCTATCTAAAATATGACTCGGCAGTGTCCCCTCCTCCGGATTCATACTACCGATGACCGTAAATTGCAATTGTTCACTATAGGAAATACCATCACGCTCTACGCAATTAATGCCACTGGCAGCAGTATCTAAAACAGCGGTCAAAAGCTCTGATCGCAATAAATTTGCTTCATCAATATAAATAATATTACCATTTGCACGGGAAAGCAGTCCTGGAGCAAAACGTTTCGCACCTTTGCTTACCGCATATTCAATATCAATACTGCCAAACAACATATCCTCCGTAATATTCAACGGCAAATTTATCAGCTGCTGCTTTCCTAATAAAGCACTTGAGCTACGCACTAAAAGCGTTTTAGCACTACCCTTACAGCCACCAATTAATAGTCCCCCTGCTCTAGGATTAACCAAAGCCGCCAGCACAGCACGTTTGGCCTGCTCTTGACCAACAATAGCGGCAAAGGGATAAATTGTCTGCATCACCATGACCACCTCTTATACTTCAGTGCTCAAGAAGCTTTCAACCTTCTCCCAATCCAGCTGACCTTCTTCAAAAGGACGACGACGCATACGATGAGGCAAAACAAGTTTTGCCGCTTGCTTAACATCCTCTAAAACAGCCTCGCTACGTCCGTTGAAAGCAGCAATTGTCAATGCTGTTTTAATAACAGTAATATCGGCACGATGTCCATCCACACCTAACTCTACTGATAATCTAGCAACAGTTTCCAATAATTTATCAGCAATAGTTACCTGAGGCAGCAACTCGCCTGCGGCAACAATCTTCGCTGCCAAAGCATCCTGTTCATCCTGCCAAGAAGCAATAAAGCTATCAGCATCCTGCTCATATGCCAAACGACGCTTGATAACCTCCACACGCTGCAACGGATCATGTTCGCCGGTAACGACAACGCTCAACGCAAAACGGTCTAATAATTGCGGACGGATATCGCCCTCTTCAGGATTCATAGTACCGACTAAAACAAAACGAGCCGGATGGGAATAAGACACACCCTCACGTTCCACAGTATTAATACCCATTGCCGCAGCATCTAAAAGTACATCGACTACATGATCATCCAATAAATTAATCTCATCCACATAAAGAATATTGCGGTTAGCCAACGCCAAAATACCAGGCTCAAATTTCTTCTCACCGCATTTAATAGCGTGTTCAATATCTAAAGTACCAACAACGCGATCTTCTGTAGCACTGACAGGAAGTTCTACCACACGCATCTTTTCACTTCTTTGAGGCAACTGATGCTCTTTTTGCCACAAAGCCGCACAATCGTCGCATAATCTATTGGTATCTAGCGGATTGCAATGGAATTTACAACCATCAACAACATCCAAAGGCGGTAACAACTCTGCCAAAGCACGTACAGCAGTGGACTTTGCTGTACCTTTTTCACCTTTAATCAAAACACCGCCTAAAGCGGGATTAATCACATTCAAAATTAATGCCAATTTCATATCTTCCTGCCCTACAATAGCAGTAAATGGATAAACAGCAGCTCTCTTCATTATTGCCCTCCAAGTTTTATTAGAATTTAATATTATTAAAGCATATATGTGATTATAAACTATCTACTAGCTATACGCTCAAGCATTTTATACTTTTTCGCAATAAAATCTTTTCTGTGTTACCATTATCAGTCTTCGGCTTATTCCTGCTTTGTCCCACACCTTTTGTGTCCAATTTTTATTGACTATTGCGGAGAGGTGCAGTGACAAAACCTCTCAGTCACCTTTCGGTGACAGCTCTCCTTTCAAGGAGAGCCAGGCAACTACTAATTTTCTTCAGCAAATGTAGTTACTAACGTGTACTATTGCACTCTACACTAAATATTTCTTCCGCTGGAGAGGTCTTACTACACTAACTACTTCTTCCTTACTAAACTAGTACACCTAACTTCCTCTCTACTAGCTTGCCTCTCCTCGGGAGGAGAGGTGCCGAGTTCAACGAGGCGGAGAGGTAAAAATAGGTGCCGCGAGTTCTGCGGATTTCCAACTTTTTGCGTGCAAAATAGTCCGAACTAAAAAACTGCACTCTAAAACCATTGCCGATTCTAAAGTGCAGTTCAAGAAATCTGTTTTTAGTAAATATTATAAAATTGTCGCTTAGAAAGTAACTTCAGCACCGATTAAGAAGCTACGTCCGGGCATTGCATAAACATCATTTACGCCACCCCAGGTACCTTGCCAAGTACTTTCTGCATAATAAGTATCGAAAATATTATTGGCAGAAGCAAATAATTTTACATTCTTAGTTGCTTGATAGTTGGCACCAAGATTTACAATCCAATAATGACTGTTCGGCCAATTAGGTTTAGCAAAGGAATCTGTTTCGGAACCACCAGCAGCACCGTCATCTCTGCTTAAAAGACCTCTAGCAGTTAAACCCAAATCACATTTACCATAATCATAGTTCACACCAAGATTTACTGTATGTCTTGGTAAATAACCTAATTTAATTTTATCTACCCAATATTTAGCATCAGAATCATGTTTCAGGAAACTATAACCGATGAAAGAACTCCATCTATCGTCAAATTTCTTATTCAGTTGAATGTCAAAGCCAATATCTTTAGAGTTTTCATAGTTAGAATACATAGCATTGCTACTATCGTTACCAGCTAAAGTTATAGACACATCCGCCTTACGAATGAAACCATGTACGGACAAATTAGTGTTATCATCAAAAATATGATTATAACCGATACCATAGTTTTTACCGTTGGCAGGTTCTAAATCTTTATTACCATATTTAGTATCATATAATTCGTTAGCTGTCGGAATAATGAAATATTCATCAAAACCAAAATAAATATTGTTCTTTTCATCAAAGTTATGACCAATACTCAGGCTCTTAGACAAATTATTATCCATTTCATTAGTTTTACCATTTTTAGAAGCCTCAGCATCATCATAACGCAGACCTGCAGTAATATTCCATTTATCGTCAAAAGTCCATTTATCTTGGATATAATAGGATTTATTTTTAACTTCGCCACCCCAAATTACATGAGCTTCATTACGGTGGATAGTTTTACTCCAACTACCGGAAGTAGTTTTGTTAAAATCAAAACCAGCAACTAAAGTATGTTTCTCATCAAATTTTTTAGTAAATTGATTACTGATAGTTCTAGTTTTGTAGCTAGGTCCATTCCAAGCATTTCCCCAACTCAGACTACCATCTTTATAATTCCATTTTTGTTCTTGGAATGCAGTAATATTTCTTCCGGTTCTGTATGTCAGAATATTGCTAGTATTGTCATCAATATCCCAAGTATGAGACAGAACAGTATCCTGAGTAGAATAATCGCCTCTTTGCTTAGTAGAATGGTAATATGGCAGATTGGTAGCTCCATAATCCGCTTCACTTTCATCATATTTAAACTCTACAGTATGCTTATCACCAATAGTCTGGGTCAGTCTGATACCTTGAGCATGAGAATCCCAATTGCTTTCCCATTTGTTACCATGACCGTCTTTAAAATCACCTTTGCGGTCTTTATCAAAATAAACGTGCCAACTCAAATCATTGTCATTACCGCTATTGCTGAAATGATATGCTTCTTTACCAAAGCTACCGCCTTCTGCCTTTAAAGTAGTTTTTTCTGTACCTGCTTTTTTCGTAATAATATTGATAACACCGCCTGCTGCATCGCTACCATATAAAACACCCGCAGAGCCTTTTAACACTTCAATACGCTCAACATTATCCATGTTATTTAAGAAATTAGCATTGATTGAACGGTCACCTCCGCCTACAGGAGTGATACGGACACCATCCACAAGAATAAGGACATTCTTAGAACCGTTAATCATTATCGGAGCAGTCATTTGTGCATTAAGCATACCGCCATTATAGTTTTGAAACTGTACACCAGGTACACTAGTTAAGGCTTTATCCAATGTATCATAATGCATTCTTTGTAAATCTGCATTAGTAATCACACTAACATTGGCATTAGCATCAAAAATTCTTTGTTCAGTACGATTAGCAGTAACCACCATTTCATCCAAAGCAAAGTTTTCCATTTCTTGAACTTCTGCTGCATAGCCGGGTACACTAACAGCTAAACCCAATACAGATAATGCACATAAAGCAACTAAACGTTTTTTTCCTAAATTCATTTCTCTTCTCCCCTTGTTTCATTGTGTGCTTCGTGTCTTATCCGAGCAATAAAAAAGTCTGCCTTAGGCAGTCTTCTATCTTGTCTGTAAACGCACAAGATAGACCTACTGCCAATAAAACCATAGCAATAAGACACTATACTTGTAATGCGCAAGTATACAGCTATAACTATTCTGGCGCTCTGGCTTAGCTCATAGCTCACAAACCCTTTGCGAAAGGAAAACGAAAGTAAGCTCACATCACAGTTGCGCAACAGCTCCGGATTTACACCGGATTTCCCAATAAATAGTTTTTACCAATATTATTTTTTCTAAACATTGTACTAATTTATCATTATTGATTTTATTGAAAACTAATCGCAATATTTAACATATTTATTATAGCATTCATTTCTCATTTTAGCAATATTTTCAACACACTTTTTTTACTTTTAAGAGCTTTATTAAGTTTATAATAGT
>Cam_p2__coassemble_1195_pt1 | contig 25130 bp, 18 predicted proteins | sample Cam_p2__metabat2_high_PE_007 | metagenome-assembled genome bin Cam_p2 | reverse complement strand
CATATAAGTTATGCAAAATCGGTATATTTTATATGGCAACTGAATATATTTTTATTTAATTTTAATAAAATCAGAATAATTCCTATTCAGAAAATTTTTCATTATGCTTATGCCAGCTCACGTTACTGACATTACCAACTAAATAACGGCTCCATTTTTTATATATGCTTATAAAATTTATCATACATAGTAATAAAACGCTTCATATAAGCTCTGGTTTTAGCCAAATCTTCATTATCGGGATGGGAAGCAGCTGCAGCCCATCTTGCCTCGCTTTCTTTGCTAGGTGCATGAGGACTGCCTGCAGGCATTTTTCGCATCATAGCAATTAAGGCTGGGTCTATTGCACCGCGAATAGCTAAAGTACCCAAAATTGTATTGTCCGAACTTAAATATTTACCAGCATTAGCAAAACAGGTCTGAGCATGTTCACTATCAGGTGCAGCACCTAAGGTTTCAAAGAAAACTATTTTTTTTGCATGTATATTTTGCAGTAAATGCTTAATTTTTTCATTCGGCTCGCCTTTATCAACCCAATAACCAACAAAAATTACATCAAAAGCATCCCACGCAACTTCATTATCAGCTTTATCCAAACAAGCACGTTCACCTGCTGCTTCAGCTAAAGCTCTGGCAACTTTTTCTGTATTACCAGTTTTACTATCATAAACAATTAAAAAATCTTGCATATCTTCAACTCCTTATTTTAAATTTTTCATTAAGCCAAAAACTTTTTGTTCAGTTTTCTCCATAAGGCTAGCCTTACCATATAACACTTCTTCCATAGCAGTTAACAGTACTCTTTCTAGCTGTCGATAATAAAATTTACCTACAGGAGTAAATATGAATTTAGATTCTTTTGCATATAATAAATTCAGTTTTTGCCACTTCTGTAAAATTGGTTGGAAAAGATTCTCCCAATCGAGCTCGCTTACTTTTCCTAAAGCTTGAAAATCAAGATTTCCTACATCACACTGTCCTGCCAATAAGTTTAACAACGGATAGTATTGATTCTGTTTTGAAAAGCCCATTACAGGTATTTTCTCGGAAGCTATTTCCTTGATATATTTTTCCCTATCCATAAGCTTCATGTACTGAATATCTCCTAAGCGTCCACCACAAGAGCAGCCAAGAGAAACTATATTTTGCCCATGCTTAACTAATGAATTATATAAGCTTCTTTCCGTAGCATCAAACTTCCAATGACAGCAGCTTAATGTTTCCGCACCTAGATTTGCTAAATATTTATCAGCATCCATATACATGTCTAACAAATCACCATGTGTATAAAGCAGACGTTTATTAGCTATAGCCTGCCCTAAAGGAGATTTAGGCATAATCTGCAACTTATATAAGTCTAATCCGTTGACACCACATTCCTTAGCTAAATCCAAGTCATGACGTAACAATTCTCTATCTTGACCAATTAGACCATAAATCAAATCAATTATAACCGTAGCTCTGCCCTGCAAGCTTTTCAGCATATTTATGACCTCATCACAGTTATTGTGTCTGCCTAATTTATGACGCAGTGCTGTATCAAAGGTCTGGACACCGAAACTAAAACGATTCACACCATTTTCTAAGCACGCTGCTATTTTCTCTTCGTTCAAATCATAAATACTACTTTCAAAAGTGATTTCTGCAGCATCCGCTAAAACAAAATTTGTTTTTATTTTCTGCAATAATATTCTTATTTGCTCAGCATTAAGTACTGTAGGTGTACCGCCACCAAAGAAAACAGCCTGAAATTTTCTTCCTTGTAATAAATTGTTTTGCCGCCACAAATCAATTTCTGCTAAAAGTGCTTTTACATAAGTATCTATAGCTTCTGCATCAAAATGATTTTTATAAAAGCCACAATAAGAGCACCGTAAATTGCAAAAAGGAATGTGCAAATATAAAGCATTGGCAGTATTATCGATCTTTCTATCTACCTTTTTAGCAAATGCTATTCCCGGAAACATACTCGCTTTACGTGCATGATAACTAATATCCTCGAAAGCTATTTCCGGACCATTTTCAATAAGACTGCCTGTTAAAATTTCATAATTATCATACTGCAAAAACTCTGACATATTTTTTTGATAATCAGTCATTTTACCGCCTCTCAATCATTAAATGTAGCAGACTGTAATTTAGCAGCCATTAATTGCACTGCCTGAGTATATCTTAATCCAGGATTTAGCAAAAATAATTCATCGGGAAGATAAAATACATTATTACATTTTACTGCAGTTAAATTACGCCATGCTCGGTTACTCATTAATTCATTTTGCATTTTGCCCTTTATTTCTTCCTCCGCACCCATTGAAGTAATAAATATAATCTGCGGGTCTTTTTCAACTAAATACTCCAAACTATATGGTGCCATATCTGTTTGGCTTCCCATAGGTCCAGGAACTGGAGGTGTATTCGTGGAATCCATAATGTTCTTTAACCGCAATAACTTAGCACAACAGCCTGCAATACTAGTTTCTTTTTCTAAAGTAATCCCCATGCTTGTAGCATGTAAGATAGCAACACTATGCGGCTTATTCGGCAAATGTTTTGCAATTCTTTGTATGTCAGCATCCAATTCGTCAGCTAATTTCTCACCTTTAGTTTTTTGTCCCATTACTTGACCTAACACAACTAGACTATGTTTTACATCATCATACGATTTCAAATTCAAAACAATTACAGGAATATGGTTACTTTCCAAAATCTGCAAATAACGTTCATGCATCCCCTTATAGGCAATAACTAAATCAGGTTTCAACCCGATAACCTTCTCAATATTAATATTAAAAACATAACCTACCTCATCAATTTTTTGTGTAGAAGTTGGAATTTTCCCGATTTTTGTAGTAGCACGACCAACAATTTTAGCATCAAATTTTTCTAAGATTTCTAAAAAAGACGGGGACAAAACGACTATACGTTGCGGTACTTTCTCTAATACTACAGTTCTTTTGTTATCATCTACTATTTTTACTTTACCACCACTGTCAGAATAATCACTTTCAGATATGCAGCCGCAAAGAGTAAACATAGTAAGAATACTAATAAACAGCATAATAAATTTTTTCATCTTTTTCTCCTAATTTAAAAGCAGAGCAGACCCTAAAAGGCCTGCTCTAATACTATCTTAGAATTTATATTCCATACCGACTCTATACATACGACCGAGATTACCGTCAGAATATGCACCAAAGTTTTGATGATTGCTGATATTATCAATACCCAGATAAATTTTAGTATCTTCATTAAGATATCGGGAAGTCATGATATTAGCGATAGTAAAATCTTTAGTAGAATATACACTATGTCCCATAGTGCTCTTTTCATCATCATGATAATAATAATCCAGATTAGAAACAATATCAAAATTGCAATCCCAGGCATATTTATTTTCCGGTCTATAAGAAACGCCAAAAACAACTTGATGTTTAGCACGGTCGGTAAGACGTTGACCTGTCATTTTGTCTTTTGCATCCAGGAAAGTATAACCTGCATTTAAGAATAAATCCTTACCTACTTTGCAATTACCATACAATTCAACGCCCTGCAAAGTAGCCTCAGGAATATTTTCGTAAGTCATAATATTATCATTTTTAATGCCTGGATATTCATCTTGATAATCATTACTGTTCTTACCAGTCCAATATTCCTTAATCAAATCTTTAACATCGTTACGGAAAGCACCTAAATGGACGGTAGCATTATTCCCCCAATCTTTTTCAATAGCTAATTCATAACTTAAAGATTTTTCAGGTTTTAAATCAGGATTGCCTTCAAAAAATTGTCCCGGTCCTCCTGGATTACCAGCATACATTTCCCAGAAATGATACAGCTCATTAACAGTAGGTGTTTTATAGCCTTGTCCAATAACAGCTTTTACACGTACATCATCAGCAGCATTATATGTAGTCGCAATACGACCTGTTACTTCATTGCCAAATTGATCACTATGGTCATAACGTACTGAAGGAATAATCAGCCATTTATCATCCGGACTAAATTCGTTCTGTACATAAGCTGCTAAATAATTAATATCTGCTTTATCATAAGCATCATGACTATCAGCACCATTTAAACTAGTAGTTTTTTTCTTCAGGCGAGTACCTGCACTCTTATCCTGTCGATACTCAAAGCCTGCAGTAAAATAACTTTTATCACCAATATGGAAAGAATCTTTACCTTCGATAACATTTAATGTACGTTTTACAGTATCTACTTTTGGTGCATCAGTCTTCCACGCTCCAGGTTTGCCCATCATTGTCATACGTTTTTTATTCTGATTCTGATAATGTTTGTCAAACACAGATTTGTAAGCTCGAATCATCCAATCCTGTTTATCATCATTTCCCTTATATGTAATAGAATAATCAGTACGGGTATTATCATTCCAGATAGTTTGCTGTTTATCTTGCCACATACCCGGCTTCATCACCATTTGTTCTGTAGAAGTCTTTTGATTATCCTCTTTAATACGGCTAAAATCAGTAATTAATTGATTACCATTAGCAAATTTATAACCAACACTCAAAGAAATTGGTTTGTCCTTACCATAAAAATTCATTGGATCTCCACTACCATTAGGATCCATATATGGTCTATTGCTATTTAACCCAGCATTAACTTTATATGTATAATTACCTTCAGCACCTTGAAGATAAAGATTACTCTTGTAACCAGCACCTTTACCATTATCATACCAATCATATTCATAGTTAACACTAGCAGTAGTTTTTTCTGGAGTTTTGGTAATAACGTTAATAACACCGCCCATGGCATCACTACCGTACAATGCACCTGCAGGACCACGGATAATTTCTACGCGTTCTACATCCTCCATTCTAATACGGTCAACATCCCAAGCATTAGCAGAGTTATAAGAAAGTTCTCCGCCAAGACGTTTACCATCTACCATTATTAAAACATGACGTGATTCACTACCACGTATACTTACATTACTACGACCTTGGAAATCATTAAATACAGTTACACCCAAAGCAGTCCTCAAAGCTTCATGCAAAGTTTTTGCTTGTGTCTGTTCCAGTTTTTTACTATCAATAACTTGTACGGAAGACGGGGTTTCTTTTACAGACATTTGTGTTCTAGTTGCCGTAACTACCATAGTATCAAGATTAAATTCTAATGGAACATTTGCCGCACAAACAGGAGCAATACTCCAAGTCGTAGAACTCAATGCTAAAAGACTAAGTAATAAACTATTCTTCAAACTTTGTTTCATATACATCCTCCTAATAAATTCTTAACAAACAAAAAAATTCCTGTTACCGATAATAACAGGAATTTTGAATACAAAGAAAAATCAGAAAGATAATGCCGGTAATTCTCCCCATATTCATGCTTCACTGTCACTCGCAGTAATAGCAGGAAAAATTAAGCTGACTTCTGGCTTCGCAATATACGTTACAGATGCGTGACAGCATAGGAATTACACCTATTTGTCATTTCTTAATTTATGCTTATTAGAAATTAATCTTACATCAATAATACTACTATTTTACTTTTTTGTCAATTATGCAATGTTAGAGTAGAATTAAAGCAATAAAAAAACCGCCTGTTTAGGCGGCTCTTTTACGCTTGACTGCACCCTGTATGCAACCAGCTAACGTTAAATAGAGGAGATGGTTAAGGAGAATAGTCCTAAGAATAGAACGGCATATGATAATATGCAAAAGCAAATGTCCGGTTTGCTCATGTTCCAGTAGATTTTGGAAATCAATATTTCGCCCTGCTTTTACAGATAAGAAAACCGTCTTTGCAAGCAAAGACGGTTAAATGCACTCATCTAAGGGAACTGCCACTCTCACATAAACAGCACCTTATCTGTTAACATCTCTCCTGTCGCTCGCAGGTCAAGCAATGCTTGTATAATGCTTTTTGCTGACTCCAGGTAAACCTGTTACAGCGGCGGGACCGTGTGGATTTGCACCAGTTAAAGCAATATACGAAATATTGATTTGATGATTTAATTATACATATTCTCATTAAGAATGTCAACACTTTAAATAAAAAAATCTCAAAATATTTTATGCAGTAATAGATATCAATAAGACTTTTATAGATTTATTATAAAAAAAGCGGGAGCCTTATCAGCTCCCGCTTTTCAGCTTTTATTTACTTTGATTCTCGTTGTAATGTCGCACAGCTGCCCTATCCATATCAAAAGCTCTAATGAGCTCTGTAACAGCTTGGCTAGGAGAAACTACGCCATTGACAGCAGCTTCCATAACTGCCGGCAGACGGCCTTTAATCATCGGGTCCTCAAAGAAGAGATTATGCAGATGTTCGTCAATCATGCTGTTAACCCAGGACAAGGTCTGGGATTTACGACGTTTGTCGAACGCGCCACTCTCTTTAGTAACCTTTTCAAAATGTTTCATAACAGCCCACAGCTCCATCAAGCCCTCTTTTTTCAAAGCAGAGCAACGATAAGCATGAGTCTTCCAGCCTTCAGTTGCTGGTCTGATAAACTCTATCATGCGTTCATACTCGCCTTGGGTGACAATAGCCTTGGGCAGATTATCACCATCGGCTTTGTTAACCACAATAGCGTCTGCTACTTCCATGATGCCCTTCTTGATGCCCTGCAAGTCATCGCCGGCACCTGTAAGTACAACCAACATGAAGAAATCGACCATTGAACGGACTGTAATTTCAGATTGACCTACACCAACGGTTTCTACAAGTATTACGTCACAGCCTGCAGCTTCACAAAGAAGCATAGTTTCACGACTCTTACGTGCTACACCGCCCAAAGTACCTTTGGCAGGAGAAGGACGGATAAAGCAGTTAGGTTCACGTGAAAGCAACTGCATACGTGTTTTATCGCCCAGAATAGAGCCACCGGTAATGGAGCTTGTCGGGTCGACTGCCAGTACTGCAACCTTGCAGCCTTGATGGCACAGCATTTGTCCGAAGGCTTCAATAAAAGTACTTTTACCTGCACCAGGAACACCACTGATACCGATACGCAGTGCTTTACCTGTATACGGTAAGAGTGCCTGCAATACACGTTGTGCTTTATCAAAATCACGTGGAGCATTACTTTCAATCAAAGTAATTGCTTGAGAAAGGATCTTGCGATCGCCTGCACTGACTCCCTTCACCAATTCCTCTGCAGACAAGCGTTTTCTTAGAGGAAAGCGTCTTTCCATGGCTGCAGGGGTATATTTCTCCTCTGATACAGCATTTACGGAACTATCAATTCCGTGCATTACGGTACAAGCGAAATTTGGGTCTTTTTTCAGGGGTACCCAACTTGGACGCGGGTCTTTTTCACCAGTTTCAGGCATTTAACTCACCTCAGTCTTCAGCACGTTCGGCTTTTGCACGATCAACCAGCATTTGCAACAGTTGAGTGCAGCATTTAGGAATATTGGTACCAGGGCCAAAGATGCCAGCAGCACCATGTTCATACAGATAATCATAATCTTGTGCCGGGATTACGCCGCCGATGCAAACCATGATATCTTCACGGCCGAGTTTTTTGAGTTCTTCAACCAGTGCCGGTAACAAGGTTTTGTGGCCTGCTGCCAAGGAGGAGAAGCCAACCATATCAACGTCGTTATCTACAGCGTCTTGAGCAGTTTCTTCCGGAGTTTGGAACAGAGGACCAACGTCGACGGTCCAGCCCATATCTGCGAAGGAAGTTGCCAATACTTTTTGACCACGGTCATGACCATCTTGACCCATCTTAGCCAAGAAGATACGAGGACGACGGCCTTCTAATTTTTCAAATTCGTTAGCCAGGTTAGTAGCTACTTGCAGATCATCACTGCCGCTGAATTCGCTGGAATATACACCGGATACAGTGTGGATTACAGCATTGAAACGACCGGATACTTTTTCAACTGCATCGGAAATTTCACCCAAAGAAGCACGGTCGCGTGCTGCTTGTACAGCCATTTCCAGCAAGTTGCCGTTGTCACGGGATTCTGCAGCTTGAGTAATAGCAGCCAAGTCGCGTTGTACTTTGTCGTTATCACGTTCAGCTCTCAGTTTTTCCAGACGTTTAATTTGTGCATTACGTACAGCGGTGTTATCGATGGACAATACGTTCAGCGGATCTTCTTTAGCCAGACGATATTTGTTCAGACCAACAATGGTTTCTTTACCGCTATCGATGTTAGCTTGACGGCGAGCAGCGCATTCTTCGATACGCATTTTCGGCAAACCAGTTGCAATAGCTTTAGCCATACCGCCCAAAGCTTCAACTTCTTGGATATGAGCCCAAGCACGGCGGATAATTTCATTAGTAAGGTATTCCAGATAGTAGGAACCGCCCCACGGATCGATAATCTTGCAGACTTTAGTTTCATCTTGAATATACAATTGAGTGTTACGAGCCAGACGTGCAGAGAAGTCGGTCGGCAATGCAATTGCTTCGTCAAGTGCGTTAGTATGCAAGGATTGGGTATGACCCAGAGCAGCAGACATAGCTTCCATAGCAGTACGAGCAATGTTGTTGAACGGATCCTGTTCGGTCAAAGACCAGCCGGAAGTCTGGCTGTGAGTACGCAGTGCCATGGATTTAGGATTCTTAGCGCCGAAGCCTTTAAGAATTTTAGCCCACAGAACACGAGCTGCACGCATTTTTGCAACTTCCATGAAGTAATTTTTGCCCATATCCCAGAAGAAGGACAGACGTTTTGCGAAAGCATCAACAGGCAGGCCTGCAGCTTCACCAGTACGGATATATTCCATACCATCGGCCAGAGTATAAGCCAATTCCAAATCGCAAGTAGCACCGCATTCTTGAATGTGGTAACCGGAAATGGAAATACTGTTGAATTTCGGCATGTATTTAGTGGTGTATTCGAAAATATCACCGATGATACGCATGGACATAGCAGGCGGATAAATGTAGGTGTTACGAACCATGAACTCTTTCAGAATATCGTTCTGAATAGTACCGGCCATAATAGATTTATCTACGCCTTGTTCTTCACCGGATACGATGAAGAATGCCAAAATCGGCAGTACTGCGCCATTCATAGTCATAGATACGGACATTTGATCCAGAGGAATACCAGAGAACAGAATGTTCATATCAAGCATGGAACAAACAGATACACCGGCTTTACCAACGTCGCCGACAACACGCGGGTTATCAGCATCATAACCACGGTGAGTAGGTAAGTCGAACGCAATGGACAGACCTTTCTGACCTGCTGCCAAGTTACGACGATAGAATGCATTAGATTCTTCAGCGGTGGAGAAACCTGCATATTGACGTACAGTCCACGGACGGAATACATACATGGTGGAGTAAGGTCCACGCAGGAACGGAGGAATACCGCTCATAAAGTCCAGATGGTTGCATTGGTCATATACGTCTTTGGTATATAAAGGAGCTTTAGGAATACGCTCCAGAGTTGTATCATAGAGGGCGTCATAGTTTTCGCCCATTTTAGCTTCCAGATTTTTCTTCCATTCGTCATAAGAACAGGATGGGTGATTAGGAAGGGTAACTTTAGTGAAATCAGGATTAATGCTCATTATTCAATCATTCCCTTCTTCTTTTGCAGCATTTTCAAAGTAGCAAAGCAGTTAGCTTTGACACTGATGAAATCATCTACACCGGCTTCGCGGTAGATAGCTTCCATATCTTTAGGAGCAGCACCTGCCAAGAACAAGGTCATGTTCGGGTTAGCTGCTTTCAGCATCGGAGCCAGAGCAGGAACATCTTCCGGATAAGTTGCGTCGGTGGAGCAGATAACAGCTACATCGTACGGAGTACCTTTATCATCAATGCCGGCTTTCAATGCTTCTACGCATTTTTCATAACGAGAACCAGGTTTACCTTCGTCATCTTGGAAACCATTGTTCAGATGAACGTTGAATTCGCCAACTTGCAGGAAGCTGGTGGAGAAATCAGCTCTAGCTTTATGTTGCGGAATCGGTCCCATGTTAGCCAAGAAGATTTCAACATTTTTACCGGTTTTAGCAACATAATCTTCGGTATCGAAGCGCAGTGCTTCATAACGTTCAGTCCAGTGATGAGCAGCGATTGCTTCTACACTTTCTACTTGCTCAGCTTTGCAGCCTGCAGCAGCAACTTGACCAATAGTCGCACCATTGGAGAATGCTTCGATAGCGCCTTCAACAGTTTCTACATTTGCCAATTTACCTGCCAGATAATTAGTATCAATATCAGCAACATAAGCAGCTACAGCAGTTTCACGTTGTTTTTTCAGTTTCGGAGTATCTTCTTCACGACGTTCCAGAGGTTCTTCAGTCATGTTAGGATACATATTTACGCCAACAGCACGGTCACTGCGCATTTCCAAAGCTTTGAAGCGTTTTTCCAGAACTTCAGCAATGGTTTTTTGCGGATAACCTGCTTCCAAAGCTTTAGTCATGCCGCCCATTTCTTCGATTTTTTGGAATTCAGCCCAAATCTTTTCAGCGATTTGTTTAGTCAGGGTTTCAACAGCCCAAGAACCGCCGGCAGCATCAATCGGGCAAAGCATACCGAATTCTTCTTGCAACATAACGTGAAGGTTACGTGCAATACGACGAGAGAATACGTCACCTTTGCGGATTAATTCATCAAACGGAGGATTTTCGTAAGTGTTTACGCCGCCAACAACGCTAGAGAAGGTTTGAGTAGTATTACGCAGCATATTTACATACGGATCGATTACGGATTTAGTAAAGCGAGAAGAACGGCCATGTACTTTGATAGCACGATCAGCTTCTTCAGCACCGAATGCTTCCATAATAGCAGCCCATACTTCACGCAAAGCACGCAGTTTAGCAATTTCCATAAAGAAGTTTGCACCTTGGTTGAAAGCAAAATACAGGGAAGCTGCAATATCTTTCAGATCCAGGCCTCGTTTTTGCATTTCGCGGATATATTCAACTGCATTAGCAAAAGTATAAGCAACCTCTTGGACAGCTTCAGCACCACCATCGGTGAAGCAGTCACTGCGAACGAATACGGTACGCAGTTCAGGTGCATTTTTACGTGCATATTTAATGGTTTCAGCCATTTCATCGTACAGAGCGGACAAAGAGGTATTAGTTTTACCTTTTTTAATCAGTTCTCCCAACGGGTCAGCACCGATTACGCCTTTCAGGCCTTTCAGGTCATGACCGCTTGCTTTCAGAGCAGAAGCAGTCAATGCTAGCATACCTTTAGCGCCGGAGCCTGCATATATCATTAAAGGATATTTGTCCAGTTTCAAACCATTGAGCAATACGCTCATATCTTCTGCAGTAGTAATGTTAACACCAACATCACCGGGTTTTTCAGCATCTTTAACGTCAACGCCTTCCAATGTTGCAGTATCAAGTTTGATATGGTAAACAGTAGAACCTTTATCAATTTCTTCTTTCAGCAGTTCATTATTCTCAGCAGGCAAAGTTTCGTCACAAGCTTGAGCAATGCCCCAGGGTTCGTGTACATAGCCGTTTACAGTTGCACCACGCAGGAAATCGCCCATGCCGGGATAATCATCTGTCGGCAGGACTTCATCGGTGCCTTTACGGGTGTAGATAGGATCAAAGGTAATACCTTCATAGTTTTTAGTGTACATGATTTTGTCGAAAGGTTTGCCTTTCAACAGAGCATTACATGCTTCAACCCATTCATCCCAGTTAGGTGCTGTAAATTCATCAAAAGTAACCTCAGGGAAATCAGTAACTTTTTCTGACTTATGCAAAATTTCTTCCAGTTCTTTATCTGTTAGAGGTTTGTCAGCAATAACAGAAGCTGTTGATTTTTGTTTTTCATCAGCCATATAAATATCCTCCTTTAAAAAATCTTTAAAAAATTGCCTTAGGAAAATTTCAGGCAGCGGGTACTAGGACCTATCACCTCCGTTTACTTTCATCTGTCGCTGTTTTAGCTGTCTGACTGCTCTCACCCAGTCGTATCTGACAGCCTTACGTTAATTGCTTGGAAGATTAAAAAGCAAACAGCATTTATATACACGGTCACGGTTGTCCAGGCCGTATATAACTAATTAAGGGTTCAGTCGGCAGTAAACTCAGCCAAACGACCGAAACGCATCTTTAACGGGCGAATCTCTTGACCTGGGGTGATAGAGTCGTTAACGATTAAATTGCCCAAAGCAGCACCTGGTTCATGACCACGGCTTTGTAAGAAGCGTGCATAATACTCCAGCTGAAAAACATCTTCGTTGGAAGTATAGAAAATCGCAGGTTGTTCCTCGGGTATTTCTGCCTGAGCGAACGGATCGATAACAGCAACATACTCTTTCAATAAACCGGAGATATCTTGTTTCTTAGGATTATAGACGATTTTAACACCGCTAATCTTTTCACCCTCAACAGATGTTGCACGACCTGTTTCTACGCTTTCTACACCTTTGATTTGTACAAATAATTCTTGCAATAAATTTTTAGCACCAGCTAAATATAACTCTTTCATTTGCTTACCTCCTTTTTGAGCAAAAATAAAAGCCACCACAAAAATGTGATGGCTGAGTTTTTCAGTACGGCAGTGCACCCCTACACTACCATACTTGAGAGGAGAAAGGAAATGCTTTATAGCTAAAAGGAAAATTTGAGAATGGGATTTGAATACACGGTGCGTCCAACTACCGTGAACAAGAAGTATTTAACGGACATCGATGGCTAAGACCTTTCCTCCCAGAGCCACAGCCATCACGCGACCCTGAGGATATATAGAACCAGAAAACCGTTTTTCAAAAAATCCCAATACTCCTATCACGAGCGGGACTATTGAAAAACGGTGAAATATCATAAAGCAAAAGTATACACTTAAACCTTACCGACATCTCTCCCCGTCTCTCGCAGGTCTAACGACGATGTATCTTATAGGCAGTTCTTCTGGCTTCGCTTCATCATTCATTTCTCCTTCCCAGAGTTATCCAGTGGCTTTTTGAAATGAACTCCACGTTACAGCGGCGGGACCGTGCCGGACTTACACCGGCTTCTCTATTAAGCTTGCGCACCTATAATCGCAATATCAACTTGTTGTACTAATTATACTAATTACTATTTACTTTGTCAACTCTTTTTGTAATATATTTTATTTCTTTTGTATTTCTAATAATCTTTTTCGTAGTAAAGAAAAAGATAGAGCCTTTAAAAACAAAGACTCTATCACAAAATAAATACTCTATATATTTGTCTTAATCCTCTACTTCTACGCCATTCCCGGCCAAAGTATCCATAATACGTCCGATTAACTCACTACGTGTAGTATGCTGGGTAGAAGAATAAGTAATAATCTCGTTCGGTAACAGCTGCATCTCGCGTTGAAATAGCGCTTTTTGAGCCATAGCTGCACTCTTAGACAATTTATCAGACTTAGTTAAAACAATCTGCACATTCAGGCCACAGCCCTTCAGCCAATGATAGCATTCCAGATCACTCTCCATAGGTTTGTGACGAATATCAATCAATTGGCAGACTAAGCCTAAATTATCGCTTTCAGACAAGTATTTGCTGATAAAACCGGACCATTGCTCTTTGTTATTATGATTGGTACGGGCAAAACCATAGCCTGGCAGATCGACTAAATAAAATTTAGCACGCTCATCCAAACCTTCACTATTGCGTTTTGCTTCCAGCTCATAAAAGTTAATAGTCTGAGTTTTACCGGGAGTTGCACTGACACGGGCCAGACCATTACGACGGCACAGGGAATTAATCAAAGAAGATTTGCCAACATTACTGCGGCCGATAAAAGCGGCTTCAATCATGGTAGCTTTAGGATATTGGTCAGCACGTACGGCAGAAGCCACGTATTTTGAACGAATAATGTCCCAGGTTCCTTTGCTCATATTAATCCTCCAAAGCAATCTTTAACACGTCATCTAAATGTTTTACAGGAATAAACTCCATGTCTTTACGGATATTATCGGGTAATTCATCTAAATCCTGCATATTACGCTGCGGCAAAAGGACTGTTTTTACACCATAACGATGTGCAGCCAGCATTTTTTCTTTAATACCGCCCACAGGCCATACCTTACCTGATAAAGAAATCTCACCAGTCATCGCCAGCTTACCCTTGACACGTCTACCGCTCAAAGCACTAAGCATAGCAGTAACCATAGTTACACCGGCAGAGGGACCATCCTTAGGTACAGCACCTTCAGGCAGATGAATATGTAAATCTGTTTCAGCACAAATATTTTTAGCTAAGCTAAACTCTTTAGCACGACTACGGATATAAGTATAACCAGCTTGAGCAGATTCCTTCATTACATCGCCTAGTTGACCGGTCAAGGTAAGATTACCCTTACCCTTAACAGCAAGAACTTCTACCTTTAAGAGTTCACCACCGACGCTGGTCCATGCTAAACCATTACAGATACCTACTGCAGGCTCTAAACTCAAATCATCATCTAAATAAATTACAGGTCCCAGATATTTTTCCAAATTCTTTTCGGTAACTTGAGCAGATTTGCCCTTACCTTCTACAATCTTGAAAGCTACTTTACGACAAATACCTGCTAGCTTACGCTCTAAATTACGCACACCTGCTTCACGAGTATAATCATGAATAACACGACGGAGAGCATTTTCACTGACACTTACTTTGTATTGTTCCAAACCGTTTAATTTTAATTCTTTAGGCAATAAATGCAGTTGAGCAATTTTCACCTTTTCCTCGTCAGTATAGCTACTTAACTGAATGATTTCCATACGGTCTAACAGAGCAGGAGGAATAGTTTCCACAGTATTAGCAGTTACAATCCAGAACACATTAGATAAATCAAAGGGGAACTCAATAAAATGGTCACTAAAAGTATTATTCTGTTCCGGATCTAAAACCTCTAATAATGCCGAAGCAGGGTCACCACGGAAATCAGATGCCATTTTATCAACCTCATCCAGCAAGAAAACAGGGTTCATACAACCACAGTTTTGCATACCATGAATGATGCGACCAGGCATAGAACCGATATAGGTGCGACGATGGCCACGGATTTCGCCCTCATCATGTACACCGCCCAAAGAAATACGGGTAAACTTACGGGAAATCGCTTCAGCAATACTGCTGGCTAAAGAAGTTTTACCTACACCAGGAGGACCTACCAAGCACAATACAGGACCGCGATTACTTTTAGTCAAGGCACGTACAGCCAAATATTCTAGAATACGCTCTTTAACTTTTTTCAAGCCATAGTGATCTCTGTCCAAAATTTCTTGAGCACGTTGCAAATCGAAATTATCCTCGGTAAACTTACCCCAAGGTAACGCTACCAAAGCATCTACATAACTGCGGATAACAGCACCCTCCGGTGTCATCGGCGGCATTTTAGCTAAACGGCTTAATTCTTTATTAAGTTTCTCAGCAACATCTTCCGGCATATCCATAGAAGCAATTTTCTGCTTATATTCGGCAATCTCACTTTGCAGGTCTTCAGACTCGCCTAATTCCTTGCTGATAGCCTTAATCTGTTCACGCAGATAATATTCTTTTTGATTCTTTTCGACTTGTTTGTGTACTTCTTGAGAAATATCCTTAGCAATACCAGCAATCTCACGTTCTCTAGTCAGTAATTCATATAAGCTGCGCAAACGTGCTTTAACCTCTACAGTTTCCAGCAGGGTTTCTTTTTCTTCTAAAGATAGCGGTAAATAACCTGCCATCATATCAGTAGCACGACCATAGTCAGGTTCAGCTTTAAAAGACTGCACGACTTCAGGATTAACTTTTTTACTTACTACAGACCAGCTTTCAAACTCTTCCAACAACAGACGCATGACAGCATCACATTCAGCACTGTTTTCGGCAATGCTTAATACTGCTTTGCCGTGACCGACAAAATAATCACTATCATCCTCTTGCTGAACATCATTTACTTCAGTAAGCTGTACACGTTGCAAGCCTTCGACTAATAGACGAATAGCACCGTTAGGCAGCTGCAGCTGCTGCTTAATTTCAGCTAAAACACCCCAATCGTATAAATCCTCTTTAGTGATTTCTGCAACATTAGGATCTTTTTGTGTTACGAGTAAAATTTTATTATCCTCAGCAGACGCTGCACGAATAGCTGCCAAAGATTTATCTCGTCCTACATCGACATTGGCTATCATGCCAGGTAAAATCAACAAACCGCGTAAGGGCAGTATTGCATTAGTAAGAAAATTTTCTTCCATCCAATCCCTCCTTTGTATTAAAAGTAAATATAGAAAAATAAGGGGAAGGTGCACCCTTCCCCTTGATAAAATCTCTGTTATTCCACAATCATTTGCGGATCACAATGTTTACGTACGGTATCTTCAGTAACAATACATTTTTTTACATCATCACGAGAAGGAACGTCATACATAACATTACGCATGATGGACTCAATAATAGATCTCAAACCTCGAGCACCAGCATTTCTTTTCAGTGCTTCTTCAGCAATTGCATCTAAAGCAGCCGGCTCAAATTCCAAATCTACACCGTCCATAGCTAAAAATCTTTGATATTGCTTAACCAAAGCATTACGCGGTTCAGTCAAAATTTGCACTAACGCCGCTTTATCTAAAGAATTTAAAGTTACGACAACCGGCAGACGACCTGCAAATTCAGGAATAATACCAAATTTCATGATATCCTCAGGTAAAACTTTACCGAAGACTTCATCGTTATTGATTTCTTCTTTTTTGCGGACATCAGCACCGAAGCCTAAGTTCTTTTTACCGACACGGGCATTAATAATATGCTCTAAGCCTGCAAAAGCACCACCGCAGATAAACAAAATGTTAGTAGTATCAATATTGATCAGTTCCTGTTGTGGATGCTTGCGACCACCTTTCGGCGGAACGCTTGCTACAGTACCCTCTAAAATTTTCAGCAGGGCTTGCTGTACACCTTCACCGGAAACATCACGGGTGATAGAAACATTTTCACTCTTGCGGGAAATCTTATCGATTTCATCAATGTAGACAATACCGCGCTGTGCAGCTTCGATATCGTAATCTGCATTAACAATCAGCTTCAGCAGAATATTTTCTACGTCCTCACCTACATAGCCTGCTTCAGTTAAAGTGGTGGCATCGGCAATAGCAAACGGTACTTGCAAAATCTTTGCCAAAGTTTGTGCCAATAAAGTCTTACCACTACCTGTCGGACCAAGCATCAGAACGTTAGATTTCTGCAGTTCTACATCACGCTTATCTTGAGGATTTTTCAGTTCATAATTAATTCTTTTATAATGATTGTAAACAGCTACGGCTAAAGTTTTCTTAGCTTCATCCTGACCGATTACATACTCATCTAAAATTGCCTTAATCTCTTGCGGTTTAGGCAGTTCACCTACTGCAGGCAAACTATTTGCTTTTTCGTTGAAGGTATCCTCATCAAGCATATCTTTGCAAAACTCGATACACTCGTTGCAGATATAAACACCACGACCAGCAATCAGTCGGCGTACCTGCTCTTCGCGTTTGCCGCAGAAGGAGCATTTCAACCCACTACTCTGTTCATCGTTAAAACCCATTATTTAAATCTCCTTAGGTATATCTTATTTAGCAGATTTGCTACGAGTTACAACTTCATCAATCAAACCATATTCTTGAGCTTCTTTACTAGTCAAATAATGGTCACGCTCAGTGTCAGCAGCGATTTTTTCCACAGTTTGGCCGGTATGTTTAGCCAAGACTTCGTTCATTTCCTGACGAATACGCAGAATTTCACGAGCATGGATTTCGATTTCAGTAGCCTGACCCTGTGCACCACCTAATGGCTGATGAATCATAACACGGGAATACGGCAGAGCAAAACGTTTGCCGTGAGTGCCTGCTGCCAAGAGGACGGAAGCCATGCTTGCAGCCATACCCATGCATATAGTGGAAACATCAGGTTTAATATATTGCATTGTATCATAGATAGCCATGCCGGCACTTACGCTGCCACCAGGGCTATTAATGTACAAATGGATATCTTTATCAGGATCCTCGGATTCTAAAAACAATAACTGAGCAATGACAACATTTGCCATATTGTCATCAATCGGACCAGTTACGAAAACGATTCTATCTCTTAAAAGGCGGGAGTAAATATCATAGGAACGTTCTCCACGACTGGATTGTTCAACAACGATAGGCACATAATTCATTTTGTCACACTCCTTTACCGTAAAAATACGATTAGATTATTTTGCGCTGTCAATTACAACATGAGCAGCTTTGCGGCGTAAAATATTAGCCAGCAACAGGCCCATGGTGCCATTGGATTTAATGATTTTCTTAACTTCGTCAACGGAAGCACCGTGTTGAGCGGAGATAGCTGCGATTTCTGCATCAACATCAGCCATGTCAACTTGGATGTTTTCAGCTTTAGCAATAGCATCCAGAACCAGGTCGGTGTTAACGTTTTTAACAGCAACAGGACGTTGGTTTTCGCGGATTTTTTCCATGTCCATGCCGGTATATTGCATGTACATATCCAGGGACATTTTGCGGCTTTCCAGGCTCATTTTCATTTCTTCAACCATTTGGCTGATGCGGTCTTCAACCATGATTTCAGGAACTTCAAATTTAGCGTTAGCTACAGCAGCATCAATCAGAGCATTTTCGTAGTTAACTTTTGCGTTTTCTTCAGCAGCTTTTTGCATACGTTCTTTGAAGTTAGCACGCATTTCTTCAACAGTTTTGAATTCGCTGTTTGCAGCAACATATTCGTCGGTCAGTTCAGGCAGTTCTTTAACTTTAACGTCTTGAATATTAACTTTGAATACTGCTTCTTTACCAGCCAGTTCAGGAACGAAGTATTCTTCCGGGAAGGTTACTTCTACGTCAGTAGCATCGCCTTTGGACAAGCCAACCAGTTGATCTTCAAAGCCAGGGATGAAGGAGTTGGAACCAACTTCCAGAGGATAGCCTTTGCCTTCGCCGCCGTTGAAGGGTTCGCCGCCAACAGTACCTGCAAAGTCGATGATAGCGAAGTCGCCTTTTTCAATTACATGGCCTTCTTCAGCTACTACCATTTTAGCATTGCGGTTACGCAGTTCGTTCATTTGAGCTTCTACGTCTTCGTCAGTTACAACAACTTCTTCTTTATCTACATGTAAGCCTTTGTATTCTCCCAGTTCAGGTTCCGGTTTCAGAGTAACTTTGATAACCAGTTCCATGTCTTTGCCTTCTTCGAAGATAGAGCTTTCTACTTTAGGATCTTCAACAGGAATTAATTTTTCTTGTTCCAGAGCATCGCTGTATGCTTTGTTAGCAACCAATTCGAATGCTTCTTGTTTTACAGCTTCTTTGCCGTAGTGCATTTCAATGATAGCACGAGGAGCTTTACCTTTACGGAAGCCAGGGATGTTTACATTGTTAGCAATTTTTTGTACAGCTTTTTTGAAACCTGCATTTACATCAGCAGCAGGAGCGGTGATTTTCAGGGTTGCAACATTTTCTACTCTTTCAACAGTAACGTTCATTAATAAAATCCTCCCTTAAATTTATGTGGGTAAATATAATATAATCGGATTAAGGTGCCAGCTTTCCTAAATGTTTAAAACTATTTGAAACTACCTGACACAAATCGCTCATAATATCATATCACAAGCTATGCTTCTTGACAATACTAAAAAACCCGACAGGGTGTATCTGTCGGGCAATCTTTTAAGTGGAGCGGAAAACGAGATTCGAACTCGCGACCCCCTCCTTGGCAAGGAGGTGCTCTACCACTGAGCTATTTCCGCATTCATTGTGGTGTTCCGCGTCAGGAACGATTATGATTATAAGACATTACCAAACTTTTGTCAACACTTTTTTTAAAACTTTTTAATTTTTTTTATTTTTTTACTTAGCCCAGACCATTGTATCTCGCAAGGTCATTATACACCAAATCAACTATAGTTTTCGTTAATATCGGCTGGCCATGACAAAGCTTGGTCTGCTTTAAAATCTCCGTTAATTTGGCTTTATTGCAAAGCATACAACAGCAAGGCATAATAATTTCACTAATCATGTAGGCCGCTGTACGCAAGGAGGTTTCATCATTTAAAAAATCTGAAGACGAAGCCTTTGCAGTAAATACAGCCAAGCGTTTATCAAGCGTCAGTACTAAATGTTTTATCAGTACATCGGACATAATTAACGCATATTTTCGATGAAATCTTCGAAGGTATTAATCAGAACAGGATGACCTGTAACCTTCAGATCCAGCAGTAAGGTACCATAAGATTCATACGGTTTTTCTGCCATTTCCATTTTCAGACCTTCTTTTACATATTCATCAACCATTTTTAGAACGAAACGGTTAACTTCATGAGTAGTCGGATTAACATTTAAAGGAATAATACGGGTTTCTGCTTCGTATTTCTCAACAACAACTTTCCAACCACCAGGAACAGGCGGCAGACGGGTTGCTTTAATAAAATAGTTATCAGGAGAAAAGCCAACATAACCTTCCATTTGATTATATAATTTTGCTTTAGTCAAAGGGAAACCGTTTTTGTTGCCCCATTTTACGATTTCTTCGCAAACTTCGTTATTATGAATCACACTAGGAAAAGTTGCCTCCGCTAAAATTTCAGACATAGTGATCCCTCCTCTTAGTTTATAGTACTATTTTACTCTAGATTGTAGATTATTTCAATGTAAAATCACGAAATACAGTTTGCAAAAAAAATAATCCCGACGTTAAAAAACTCCGAGATTATAATTTATTATTTTAAATTTGGCCTAAAGATTTTAAAATGCATTGAGCAATAAAAGCACTAGCAATATAAGTACCAATAAATACTACCACTGCCAGCACGCAGATACGCCAACCTGTCTTAGCAAAAGCATCCAGGTCTTTACCAATGGATACGCCTGCATACGCCAAAATAGGAGTACACAGAGCTACGAAACCGACATTTTTTACATAAGCATTAACTACATCACTACCGGGAACACCGGGGATAGTCATGATGCAGCCGATAGTAACAACATATGCAGCAGCAGGAATACCACCGGGCATATATTTGGACAGCATAATGCCGACCAAAGCTATAACAGCCAAAATCAACAGACCGGGAATAGATTCAACAATACCGGCTTTAGTGCCTAAAACATTAGAGAAAAGGCTCATGAAGGTAACAATGGCCAAAACAATAATAGTATCTTTTAAATTCATTGTGCTTATTCTCCTTTCTCTTCTTCAGGCAGAACGCCGTATTTAAGTTTGTAGAATTTTTTATACAGCCATTCGGTCATAGGCAGACCCAACCATACAGACATATACAGACCATCTAAGCCGGACAGCATATTAGAAGCTGCACCGAAAGCCGCCAACTGGTCGGTCATATCCGGATACATAGCACTCAAAGAGCCTACTGCAGCAGTCATCATACTGGCAGAACCTACACCGGAAGCCATAGCTAAAGCATAGGGGTGAATAGGCAGAGTAGAAGCAGCTACGCTAGCCATAATACCAAAGAAGATAGTACCAAATACAGTACCAGCGATATATACGCCCATAACGCCACGGCCTTCGCTAGAATCCAGGCCAAATTTCTCACCGATTAAAGCAACGTTCGGTTCACGAGCAATAGAATGGGCAGCACCAATAGTTTCGCGTTTTAAGCCCAGGTATACAGCGATAGGTACACCAAGCAGTACAGTACCCAGGTTACCGAACTCTTGCAGAATCAAAGCAGGAGAAGCAGCTACGATTTTCGGCAGAGTAGGACCAACTAAAGTACCGTAACGTGCCATAAGCAGCATCAAAGTAACACCAATCAGACTGCTAGCATCAATCATATCTTTTTGATTGGATAAATTCAAAAACTTAGGCGTAGTTAAAATACCCAATAACAAAGCGTACAACATGGGCAGTAATACAATGGTTCCGATACCGATGCTAACAGTATGGGTTCCGATAAGCTCCGCTACAATAATCAAAGCGAGAATGGTAACGTGTAATTTGATATTCTTCACAAAATTCACTCCTCAAAAAATTTTATCGCTCAAAATAGCTTTCCAATTTTGCAATATATTCTTCCTTAGTCAGGACAGGCTTAAAGTCTGCCAAAATACCTTTAGCTTCTGCAGCATCATCATATAACAAATCAATGAGTGTCATAGCAAAAGCTTTTGCAGGCAGTAATACAGCAGCCTTAAAGTCTACAACATGGAATTCTCCGGAATGCAGTAACCCGTCAGTACCACCGATGAACGGATGAATAACAGGCATCAGATGAGAAACATCACCCATATCAGTAGAAGCACTGAAATGACCTGCATCCTTAATATCAACTTCAGGATAAGCCAGACGGGAATTTTCTATCATCAATTCATTCATACGTTGATTGCATTTCAAGGGGAACATACCTGGCAAAGTTTCAATAATAGTTTTCGCACCTACAGCATCGCCACCGGCCTTTAAAGCAACATCAACACGTTTATGAGTTCTGTCGATTGCCTCCATAGTTTTAGCACGTACATATAATTCCATACGTACATCTGCAGGAACAGAGTTTACGAAATCGCCACCTTTAGTAATAATAGGATGTACACGTACAACATCATCTTCACGGAAGGTTTCGCGCAGTGCATTAATACCCATTAAACCAAGCATAGCAGCATTCAGAGCATTTACACCTTCATGGGGAGCATCTGCTGCATGAGCAACTTTACCTACATAGCGGACAGTCTTTCCTACAAAGCCATTACTGGAGCTGCCAACAGAAACTGTAGGACGCGGCATATTTTTATCAGCATGCATTTGCATAGCCATGTCGATATCGTCGAAGGCACCTTCATAAATCAATTGACCCTTACCACTCAAGAAATGTAATTTACCGGATTCAACCAATTTTTTACGATAAGCAATTTCAATGTATTCTTCCGCAGGAACACCAAAGAATACAACATCACCTGCTAATTCGCTAAGAACGCCGGATTTCATGATGCCACAAGCCGCACCCAACATCGTAGCAATTTGCAGATTATGACCACAAGCATGAGCAGCACCTGTTAAAGGATCTGCTTTGCAGCTTTCAGGACAGCCTACAGCATCAAGCTCGCCTAAAACAGCAGCAGTAGGTCCTGGCTTACCGCCATGAGCACGAGCCTTAACACCATTAATAGCCAAACCTGTTTGCGGGTCTAAGCCTAAATCACGCATAAAATCAGCTACCTTGGCAGCAGTCTTGACTTCCTTAAAGCCTAATTCCGGTTCATCACCAATGCTATTGGAAATTTCTTCAATTTTATCGGCATAAGCGTCGATTGTTGCACACACTTTTTGTTTAAGCAACTCTTTATCCATACTACACGGACCTCCTCTATCTAATTCCATCCTATATGGACATATATTGATATATTTTAGTATAACGTAATTATTATAGCACACACGCAAAAATTGTCAAACTATTAAACCTCTTGTAATTAACAGTCACTAAGCAGGTAAAATTTTTATTTACCTCTAAATAATGGTTATGCTAAAATATATAGATAGTATCACCTTCTTGTGATAAAATATTAAACGAGGAGTTTTCCTATTCCTGCTACTTATCAAGATAGCAATATATAAATAAAGCTCCTTAACAAGTTTTAATAAAATATTTTATTGTTACTATTAATGAAGAAATTAAGAATCGTCTTCAAAAATTAGAAACACTAATTTCCGATATTAAAATTACCCAAGACAAAGGCTAAAAGAGGTACAATTATGAGCAGAACAATGACTACTGTAGAAGCTATTCAAGAAGCAAGACGCTGTCTGAACTGTGCTCGTCCAACCTGCCGCACAGGTTGTCCTATCGAAAATAACATTCCCGGTTTTATCCGTGCTCTCAGCGAAGGTAATATCGGTATGGCATATGAAATTATTTCTGAACGCAGTAATCTACCCGCAATCTGCGGCAGAGTATGTCCCCATGAACGTCAATGCGAAGCACATTGTGTGCTGACCAAGAAAAAATGCGGCATCGAAATCGGCAGCTTAGAAATGTTTATTGCTGACTTTGCCCACGAAAATGATTTAAAGCCCATCCAACCATCCAGTAAACTACGTGGCAAAGTTGCTGTCATTGGTTCCGGCCCTGCCGGCTTAACTGTTGCAGGTGACTTAGCCAAGATGGACTTTGATGTTACTATTTTTGAAGCCCAAAGTGAACCGGGCGGCGTTCTACTGTTCGGTATTCCCGAATTCCGTTTACAAAAAAACGTTGTCCGCCGTGAAATCTCCGAATTACAGCATATCGGTGTAGAAATTAAAACTAAACAGCTGGCAGGTGTTGATTTTACTGTCGATGACCTTTTTGCTCAAGGCTTTGATGCTATTTTTATGGGCACAGGTACCTCACTGCCACGCACTTTGGATATTCCCGGAAAAGAATTGTCCGGTATAGTTACTGCAACTTATTTCCTGCGCATGGTAGTTTTAGCAGATGAAGGTAAGCTGGACGCTAGCGAAACACTGCTACATACAGGAGATAATGTTATCATTGTCGGTGCAGGTAATGTAGCTATGGATGCCGCACGTACAGCAGTCCGTCGTGGTGCTAAAAACGTTACTATCGTCTACCACAAAACCGAAGCTGAAGTAAGTGCTTTCCCCTCTGAATATCAAGCAGCTGTTGCCGAAGGCGTGCAGTTCAAATTCTTAAAGCAACCAATCGCCTACTTTAACAAAAAACAAATGCGTGCTCTGAAAAATATACGCCGTCAGACCAAAGCATCTGACGAAACAGAATTAGCAGGTCTGCTGCTACAAAATATCCTAAAAACTCCTGAGGACAAATTTGTTGCCGAAGGCGGTCAAGAAGTTATTCCCTGCGATTGCGTAATTCTGGCAGTCGGACAGAAACCAGCTGCACGTATTATCACCAGTACCAAAGGCATTCAAGTTGATAATCGTGGTTTTGTCATTACCCGTGATCGTCCTTACGGTATGACTACCAGAGCCGGTGTATTTAGCAGCGGTGATGTAGTACACGGTCCAGCAACTGTTGTTCTAGCGATGAAAGAATCTAAAAAGGTAGCTGCCGGTATCGCTCAATATATTGATGCGAAAAAATTGCTGGAAGACTGCAACATGGATTCTACAACCCTATAACTAAATTAACACAATAAAAAACGTAAGCTTAGTTTTATGTAGTGACTACATAAAACTAAGCTTACGTTTTTCTTTTCCTAAATTGCAATAAGAAGTTGCACACTTTTTAAAAATCAAGCTGCATAAA
>Cam_p2__coassemble_1152_pt1 | contig 27232 bp, 26 predicted proteins | sample Cam_p2__metabat2_high_PE_007 | metagenome-assembled genome bin Cam_p2 | reverse complement strand
CTCCTCCGAACACTTTGGTACTTGGCCCTGGCGGATACAAATTCATGGACTATGTAAAAGCTGGTACCGGTCTGGTAATCGTAGCTTTCATCGTATCCTTGGTTGTAATCCCGATGGTATGGCCTTTCTTCCCTGGTAAATAATTTAAAGCCTTGATGTACAATAAAGCCTGTCGCTTTAAGCGATGGGCTTTATTTTTTTATTTTGAACAAAACTTAAAAAACTAAAGAAAATATTTTAAGCTAATATACAAAAGTTGAAGTTTTTTTTGCTTTATTAAAAAGAGGGGGAATAAGTAAGATGATTGTAAAATGCATAAAATATATGTTAATCACCTATAGTTTATATGCATATAAGTTATGCTTAAACCTACTTTTTTTATTGTTTGATAAAAAATTCTAGCTGCCAAAATGGAATAAATATGTTGCATAGGCAACAGAAAAGGAACTTTTTTCTTGTTATTATCTTCACATCGCTTTCAAAAATCATAATAAAAAATAAAACAAATTTAATTATTTTTTATATTTAGTTTGCTTTTTCTATATATTATGCTTGTAAAAGCATTATATAAAATAAATTTTTTAAGGAGGATTCTTTAATGTCCCCAGCAATTAAATGTTTAATTTTGTTGGCAGTAGTTGCATTATTCTTTGTAACCGAACTCATCCCTCTCGCAATTACTGCAACCGGCGGTGCAATCGCCTGCGGTTTGTTAGGTTTGATTCCTGTAGGTCAAATCTTTACTGGTTTGTCTAACTCTACCGTAGTATTATTCGCCGGCATGTTTGTTGTAGGCGCTTCCATGTTCTATACTGGTTTGGCGCAGGCTATTGGTAACAAAGTAGTATCTGTTTGCGGCACTGGTGAAAACAGCCTGATGTTTGGTTTAATGTTAGTTGGTACTGTATTATCTTCCGTACTGTCTAACACTGGTACCGCTGCTTGCTTACTGCCTGTAGCTTTAGGTATCTGCTCCGCAGCTAAAATCCCTGCATCCCGTCAATTGATGCCTTTGGCATTCGCTTGCGGTTGGGGTGGTATCATCACCATGGTTGGTACTCCGCCTAACATCATTGCAACTGGTGCAATGACTGCTGCTGGTTTAGAACCCTTCGGTTTCTTCGAATTCGCTTGGATCGGTATTCCTGTTTCCGTCGCTGGTATGGTTTACATGATGTTCATCGGTAAGCACCTGCTGCCGAAGGTAGAATTAGATGCTGATCAAGAAATCGAACAAGAAATTGAAGCTACTAGCTCTGATTCTAAGAAAATGATTGTTTCCGGTGTTATTTTGGCTGCTGTAGTTCTGGTTATGGCTCTGGATATCAAAGGTATCTCTTTGGAAATGGCAGCAATCATCGGTGCTCTAGTTTGCGTATTGACCGGTTGCTTAACTGAAAAACAAGCTTATGCTTCTATCGACTGGGTAACAATCTTCCTGTTTGCTGGTATGATGCCTGTATCTGAAGCGATGGATAAAACCGGTGCTGGTAAATTAATCGCAGAATGGACCGTAAGCCTGATGGGTGGTTCTCCTTCTCCGATGTTTGTAACTGCAATCCTGTTCATTCTGTCCTGCGGCTTAACCCAATTCATGTCCAATACTGCTTCTTCTGCATTGCTGTGCCCGATTGGCTTGGCAATCTCTAAACAACTGGGTGCTGACCCGAAAGCAGTTCTGATGGCTATCGCTGTTGCAGCATCTTGTGCTTTCGCAACTCCGGTAGGTACTCCTCCGAACACTTTGGTACTTGGCCCTGGCGGATACAAATTCATGGACTATGTAAAAGCTGGTACCGGTCTGGTAATCGTAGCTTTCATCGTATCCTTGGTTGTAATCCCGATGGTATGGCCGTTCTTCCCTGGTAAATAACTTAACAAATAACTCCTAAATAAAAATTCAAGACCTTTACTCAAAAAGAGCCTATCACATCAAATTGTGATAGGCTCTTTGAACTTTATTTAACTTTTCATTTTTACGTTTATTTCAAATAAACGGTCCCAGGGGAAAGAAAGGGAAAATTTACTGTTTTTGGTAAAGTCGTATTTTTCTGCTAAAGTGTGGCAATCAAGACTTACTTGTTTTAAAACAGGCTCTGCTGCTATGTTTAAATCATATTTCATATCTTCACGGTTGTGCTTAGATAATTCGTCGGAAACATAACGACGAGCATTACTTTGATAGAACCAATCGTCGATTAATCGTTGGCAGATGAGCTGTTTTTTATCCTTATCCGACATATTTTTTGCCAAAAGTCCTTGAGCAATAGCGTAGCCTACAGCGTTATCAGCAGTGTTCCAGCCATTATAAGCATCAATACGTGATAAAGCACCGCTATTAGCTAAAATATCCATAAAACCATTATCGGCACCGTTAGAATAACTGATATCGGCTATGGAAACATGATGGCCGTCATTGAGTTGTAACCCGATTTGTGAAACAAAATTTCTATTAGCTATAGAAGAGAAAAATTGATTATCATCGGCCGTAGAGTCTTTTACTATACCATCCTGTGGTGTATTTAAGGCTAAAACTAAATCAGCAGTAGCTGGAGATGCTGCTTGTACAGCTCCGGCGGCGATAATTTGTTGTGGAACAGAATCCTGCAGACGGGCATCACTGTATTGCGGTAATGTTCCTGCACCGACACCTGCACTGTACAGTGGATAAATGCTAGGTGTTTGCTGTGTAGCTTCATTATATGCACGTGCCATTAGCAATAAGCCTAATTGATCAACACCATCAATAATCTGGAATACATTGCGGCTCATATCAAAGGTACTGAGTGACAACTCACTTGATTCCATGTGTGTGGCGGATAGGGGAGCGTTATCGTCCTTACCGATAGCCAGATAATGAAATTTATCTGTTCTAGCCATACGTGTCAGCTCTTTGTTGATATCAAGGTTTTTTTGTCGGCGATCAAGCCAATCTCCTAGCTCGTCCTTATGCAAATTACGTTCTAAAGCCTGCTTTTTTAAGTTTTCAACAGGCGAAAGCTTGCCTTGATTTTCTTTATCTAGCAATTGACTGTAAGCAAAAATACTAGGTCCCGTAGTACTGTAATAGGGAGGTTCTACACGACCTTTGCTGGCCCTAGGAGTACGCATAATTGTAGAAAAAGCATATAACTTAATAGGTAAGGTATATTTTAATTCGTATAAACGTTTTAAACGTTGGTCAAGCTGTGCTTTGGGAATATTGTGGGTACGGCTGCCCACAAGACCGCCATAAATTAAGGTATCGGTGCTGATGACTGCTGCATCTGCTTTAGGGGCCTTGTTCTGAAGCCATTCCCAGATTTGCTCCGGATTGCCGTTATGTTCATTATTAGCGATATATTTTTCCGGTGGCATGATTATTTTACAATTGGCAGCCTCCATGGTCTGTTCTACATAAGCGGAGCAGACAGGTCTATTATCTAGTGGAACATAGAGAATAGTTAGGCGTTTAGCCTGGGCTGATATAGGTAAAAGTAAACAAGCTGCACAAATAGCAGTGGTTACTTTTTTTGTTATTGAAAAGTTCTTTGCCATGTTGCTAACGCCTCTTTCTTTTGAATTTTAAATAAATTATATAATACTATTAATTATAGTGCATGAATAAAATAAACCGTGTATATTATACTACTCTTTTTACAAATTTTCTAGTATTCTGCTTGACAAGGAGTATTGTTGTGCTATAATTAGCATTAAATTAAGAATGTAAAAGTAATGCGAAGGAAATGTCATCGCCATATTCCTTACAGAAAGTGTCGCCTTGGCTGAGAGCGGCAGGGTAAAACGATGGACGACCACCTTCAAACTGACTGCGGAACGCACAAGCTAGTATGCCAGTCCGTATTATCGGCGTTAACGATACCGAGTGGGCTTATGTTTTACATAGGTCAATGAGGGTGGAACCGCGGATAACTCCGTCCCTTTTGTGAGGGATTGGGGTTTATTTTTTTGCCCTTCCTCACATGTTCTATACATTATAGGAGGAATAAAAATGTCTGAAGAAAACAAGTATACTTTTGAAAACGAGGAATACCGTAAAACCTATTGGCACACTTGCTCCCATGTTCTGGCGCAAGCAATGAAAAGATTACATCCTGAAGTAAAACTGGCTATCGGTCCTAGCATCGACAACGGTTTCTATTATGATTTTGATACTCCGACTCCGTTCACTCCAGAAGATTTAAGTGCTTTAGAAGCAGAAATGCGTAAAATCTGCAAAGAAAAAATTAAACTGGAACGCTTTGAGCTGCCTCGTGAAGAAGCTGTTAAATTTATGGAAGAAAAAGAAGAACCTTATAAAGTAGAATTGATTAATGATCTGCCGGAAGATGCAGTTATCAGCTTCTACAAACAAGGCGATTTCACTGATTTATGTGCAGGTCCGCACCTGGATTCTACTGGTCGTATTAAAGGCAATGCTATTAAGCTGACTTCTGCAACCGGTGCTTACTGGCGTGGCGATTCTAACCGTAAAATGCTGCAACGTATTTATGGTGTAGCTTTCCCGAAAAAAGAAGAATTGGATGCTTATCTGGAACAACAAGCTGAAGCTCTGAAACGTGACCATAACAAACTGGGTCGTGAACTGGAATACTTCACCACTGTTGACTATATCGGTCAAGGTCTGCCTATTATGCTGCCGAAAGGTGCTCGTGTTATTCAATTACTGCAACGTTGGATTGAAGATACCGAACAAAAACGTGGCTATCTGCTGACTAAAACTCCGTTAATGGCAAAACGTGATCTGTATCGTATTTCCGGTCACTGGGATCATTATCTGGACGGAATGTTTGTTTTAGGTGATCCTAACGACGAAGAAAAAGAATGCTTCGCTTTGCGTCCTATGACCTGCCCGTTCCAATATCAAGTATTCCTGAACCGTCAACGTTCTTATCGTGATCTGCCGATGCGTTTAGGCGAAACCTCCACCTTGTTCCGTAACGAAGATTCCGGCGAAATGCATGGTTTGATCCGTGTTCGTCAATTTACTATTTCTGAAGGCCATCTGATTATTCGTCCTGACCAATTGGAAGATGAATTCCGTGGCTGTTTCGAACTGGCAAATTACTGCATGGAAACTTTGGGACTGAAAGAAGACTGCTCCTTCCGTTTCTCTCAATGGGATCCGAACAACACTGAAAAATATGAAGGTACTGCAGAACAATGGGAACATGCACAAGGCGTTATGAAAAACATTCTGGACGACTTGGGCATTGATTATAAAGTAGGTATCGACGAAGCTGCTTTCTATGGTCCTAAACTGGATATCCAAATCAAAAACGTATTTGGTAAAGAAGACACTCTGATTACTATCCAAATTGATATGTTGCTGGCTGAAAAATTCGGTATGTATTATATTGATGAAAACGGTCAAAAACAACTGCCGTACATCATTCACCGTACCTCCATGGGTTGCTACGAACGTACTTTGGCACTGTTGATTGAAAAATATGCAGGTGCTATGCCGACTTGGATTGCTCCGGAACAAGTTCGTTTCTTGCCTGTAACTGATCGTGCTACTGATTACTGCTATGATTTGATGCATAAACTGGAAAATAACGGCTATCGTGTAACTGTTGATGCACGCAGTGAAAAAATCGGTAAGAAGATTCGTGAAGCACAAATGGAAAAAGTTCCGTACATGTTGGTTGTAGGTGACCGCGATATGGAAAATGGTACTGTTTCTCCGCGTCATCGTGCAAAAGGTGATTTAGGTGCTATGAGCTTTGATGAATTTGCAGCTATCCTCAAAGAAGCTGTTGATACCAAGGCTAAAGACTAATTTTCTAAAATAAAAATTACAAAATCATTGACATCCTGTGCTGTATATGGTATTATAATTCAGTAACAAAGCAGAAGCCTCCCGCTTCTCACCTTGCGGCACAGACTCGACAGGGTTGGATATGATTTTTTATGCGGGTGGATTTGTTCTGCCCGCATTTATTTTTTTGAGTAAGCAGATAGCTTACCTAGTGTTCTTGGAGGTGAATTGTTATTAGCAAAGAAAGCTTGCGTATCAATGAAGAAATTCGTGCACGTGAAGTGCGTGTTATAACCAATGATGGCGAAGCACTCGGCATTATGTCCAGCCGTGCTGCACTGCAAGCCGCAGTTGAAAGACATTTGGACTTGGTAGAAATTGCTCCTACCGCAAAACCGCCTGTGTGCAAAATTATGGATTACGGCAAGTATCGTTACGAGCAGCAAAAACGTGAAAAGGAAGCCCGTAAAAAACAAAAAACCTTCGACATCAAGGAAGTTAAACTGCGTCCCGGTATCGAAGATCATGACTTCAACGTTAAGTACAAGAATGCAGTTCGCTTCCTCGAAGATGGCGACAAAGTTAAAGTTACCATCATGTTCCGCGGTCGTGAGTTGTCACATCCTGAGCTTGGCGAAGTGCTGCTGAATAAAATGGCACAGCAGCTTAAAGATATTGCCGTTGTAGAAAGAGTACCAAAATTAGAAGGCAAAAACATGATTATGATTGTTGCGCCGAAACCTGCTAAAAAATAGAGGAGGAACTGACCATGCCGAAAATGAAAACCCGTAGAGCTGCTGCAAAGCGCTTCAAGAAAACCGCTTCTGGTGAATTCAAACATTTTAAAAACTTTAAGAGCCACATTCTCGAACATAAATCTCCTGCACGTAAGAGAAACCTGCGTAAAGCAGCTCTGGTTCATAAGACTGATAAAGAACATGTAGCAAAAATGCTGCCGTATGCATAAGCATCAGCAAGAGATTAAAGGAGGATATTAACAATGGCAAGAGTTAAAGTGGGCGTTACTGCTCATCGTCGTCATAAACACATTTTAAAATTAGCTAAAGGTTACTATGGTTCTCGTAGCAAACAATTCAGAAAAGCTAACGAGCTGGTAATGAAAGCTCTGTCCTATGCTCGTCGTGACCGTCGTGCTAAAAAACGCGAATTCCGTCGTCTGTGGATTGCTCGTATCAACGCTGCAACCCGTGCTAACGGTATGAGCTATAGCCGTTTCATCTGCGGTCTGACTAAAGCTGGCATCGCTATGAACCGTAAAGTTCTGGCTGACATGGCTATCTTCGATCCGAACGCTTTTGCTAAATTAGTAGAAGCTGCTAAAGCTGCTCTCTAATTCTAATTTATAATCAAAGGACTGTTGTACGTTTGTACGACAGTCCTTTATTGTTTTTGTGTAAATATTGTAAATTGACGTTCATGTATATACTTTAGTATAATAAAGATAATAGGAGAGCTTTTGACTTTTGAAAAAAGTTCAAAAGCAAGTAAAGGAGTTATAGAGGCTTATGAAAGGAATTTTGCGTTTCCTGATGAACCTTAACCGCAGCATGTTCATAGCTTTAACATTTGCGTGGTTTATAGGTGCGGGAACACTGCTATTAATGCTGCCTATATCTAATACTAATGGTCAATGGCTGCCTTTTATTGATGCATTATTTACAGCGACTTCGGCTTCCTGTGTAACCGGTTTGGCTGTTGTGGATACAGGTAAAGGATTTACGTATTTCGGGCAGACGGTGCTCATTTTGCTTATTCAGATCGGCGGCTTAGGTATTATGACTATTACTAGTCTTTTGAGCGTCGGTATGGGCAAGCGTATTGATATTAAACACAGGCTTTTGATTCAGGAGTCACTTAACCAGGATGACCCTTCAGGCGTTATCCGTATGACCATGAATATTGTCAAATATACTTTGTGTATTGAATTTTTCTTTGGTACGGTTATGGCACTTTATTTTTATGAAAGCATGGGCTTAAGTGCTTTTTACTGGGGCTATTGGCATTCTGTATCAGCATTTTGTAATGCGGGCTTTGATTTGATGGGTAATTTTGCCAGCTTGGTCAGCATGAGAGCCGATATTGTTATTAACTTCTGCTTCATGATGTTGATTATGTTAGGTGGCTTAGGCTTTACTGTTATCGGTGATGTGCTGCATAATCGTAAATGGAGAAAGCTTTCCTTGCATACTAAACTAGTATTGTGCGTAAATACTACGTTAGTTTTCGGCGGCGGTTTGATGATTTGGCTTTTGGAGCATAATAACGAGGCTACCTTGGGTGGTATGAGTGTAGGTCATCAGCTGATGGCTTCTTTGTTTCAGTCTATTTCTTTACGTACTGCCGGTTTTAATACTATTGATATTGCTAGCTTAAGCAGTGCTACTTTATTTTTGATGATGGCTTTAATGTTTATTGGTGCTTCCTCAACCTCTACCGGTGGTGGTATCAAGACGACTACCTTTGCTGTGTTGGTAGCTTCTACTGCGGCACTTTTACGAGATAAAAAGGATGTAGTTATTTTCCATCGTCGTTTAGAGCCTTCTGTAATCAGTAAAGCAACCAGCGTATTTTTATTGGCCTTTTTATGGATTTGTCTGGCGATTTTCCTGCTGATGGTCTTTGATGATAAAAATCAGCCGTTCCAGTTCATTATGTTTGAAGTATTTTCTGCTATGGGTACTGTCGGCATGGGTGTTGGTATTACTACTGAATGGAACAGCATTTGTAAATTTGTGCTGATTATGACTATGTATGTAGGCAGAATCGGTATTCTGACCTTTAGTATGTCTTTCTTTAATAAGAAGATTGATAAACTGCGTTATCCGACAGAAAATGTTTTAATAGGTTAAAAGAGGTAAAATAATGAGAGATAATAAACGTAAACAGTTTTTGGTAGCAGGCTTAGGCTTATTCGGTATTAGCGTTGCTAAGACCTTACAGAATATGGGCTATGATGTTTTTGCTGTAGATAGCGATGAAAATGTAGTTGAAGAAGCAAGCGGTGATTTGACTTATGTAGTTTGCGGTGATGCTTCTGATAGAAGAACGCTACAAGCTTTAACTATTGATGATATTGATGTAGCTATTGTTTCCATTGGTAATGTAGAGGGCAATATGATGTGTACAATGTTGCTGAAGGAAATGGGCGTGCCTATGGTTGTCAGCAAGGCAATGAATGAGTTGCATGGTGCCATGTTAAACAAATTAGGTGCAGATAAAGTGGTTTTCGCGGAAAAGGATATGGGCGAACGTGTAGCACATAACATAGTTTCCAGCAGTATCGTCGATTATATTGAATTGTCCAGTGCTATCAGTGTTATGAGTTTGGCCTGCCCATTGGAATTTGTCGGTAAGAATTTGATTGAAGCAGATTTACGCCGTCGTTACGATGTTAACGTGGTAGCTATTAAACGTGGTAAGGATACTTTGGTTAACCCGAAAGCACATGAGGTATTTCAGCCAGGGGATGAGATTATTATTTTAGGTACACATGAAGGTGTTAAGAGAATGGGAGTAGAATTTTGATGGAAGTAACTGGTTTACAGAACCCGTTGGTAAAGGCTGCGGCGGAATTGAAACAAAAGAAATATCGTCAGCAGAAGGGCTTGTTCTTAGCAGAAGGCTTACGCACTGTTGAAGAAGCTGTTAACTACTCTGCAGTGGAAACGATTTTTTATACTGCTGTAGAGGATGATAGAACCCGTAGCGTTCTGGAGAAAGCAGCAGAGCAGCAGATTAAATTGGTCTGTGTTGCTGAGAATGTCATGAAGAAAATTGCTGATACCGAAACACCTCAAGGTATTATTGCTGTATGTCGTATGCAGAACAATTCTTTGGAAAATCTACTGACAGGTGGCAAAATGCTGCTGGTTTTAGACAGAATTGGTGATCCCGGTAATTTAGGTACTATGTTGCGCACTGCGGATGCAGCAGGTATCGGTGGCTTAGTGTTGTTAAAAGGTTGTGTGGATATTTACGCACCGAAAACAGTGCGTTCCTCCATGGGTTCTTTATTCCATCTGCCTGTTATTGCCGGTCTTGATGAAGGTGACTTTATTAAGAATGCTAAAAATGCCGGTTATGAACTTTTAGTAACCTGTTTAGATGGTGCTGATAATCTGTATAAGGCTGATTTAGATGGCCGTCTTGCTTTCGTAATGGGTAATGAAGCTAATGGAGTCAGTGATACCTTACTGCAGGCTGCTGATAAGCGTGTTTATATACCGATGGCCGGTCGGGCAGAATCCTTAAATGTAGCTATGGCTGCCGGTATTGTGATGTTTGAAGCTTTACGCAGAAAAATTTAAAAAAGTTTAAGAAAAGTGTTGACAAAATAGGCATATATCAACTATAATATATTTGTTGCCTATGGATGGGTTCCCGAGTGGCTAAAGGGAGCAGACTGTAAATCTGCCGCGTTTCGCTTCGTTGGTTCGAATCCAACCCCATCCACCAACTTATCATCGCGGGGTGGAGCAGTTGGTAGCTCGTCGGGCTCATAACCCGAAGGTCGGTGGTTCAAGTCCGCCCCCCGCAACCAACTTAATATGCTGATGTAGCTCAGTCGGCAGAGCGTATCCTTGGTAAGGATAAGGTCACCAGTTCAATCCTGGTCATCAGCTCCATTTTTTTGGCGGCGTAGCTCAGTTGGCTAGAGCATGCGGTTCATACCCGCAGTGTCCGCGGTTCGAATCCGTGCGCCGCCACCAACTAAAAATTTAAAGCTTCCTAGTTGTTTAGGAAGCTTTTTTTGTTATGTCAATCTAGGTGATTCTTTTTATAAGGATATTACCTAGATTTTTCTTTTGCCCGAATGCAAATATGCTACAATAATAAATATATTAATCGATATATAACCTAGGCAATTTTACTTTATGTAATTAGAATAAATATGAAGAAAATAGAATATTATTAAAATATTATCTTCTTATTGTATTTTGTCTGGAGAAATATGTAAAATCACGATAAAACAAGGTTTTTTTATTATATTTTCTAAAAATAAAGAAGGAATTCACTTAAAAAAAGAGAATATAATTAATTTAGGTAGATTAAAAATACCTTTAGTAATTTTTTGTGTTTGATTGGAGGAAATTTCAAATGGCAAAAGCTAAATATGAAAGAACTAAACCGCATCTGAACATTGGTACTATCGGTCACGTTGACCATGGTAAAACTACCTTGACAGCAGCAATCACTAAAGTATTGGCTGAGCATGGCGGTGCACAGTTCATGGACTACTCCATGATTGATAAAGCTCCTGAAGAACGTGAACGTGGTATTACCATTAACACATCTCATGTTGAATATGAAACTGCAACTCGTCACTATGCACACGTTGACTGCCCGGGCCATGCTGACTATGTTAAAAACATGATCACTGGTGCAGCTCAAATGGACGGTGCTATCCTGGTTGTATCCGCAGCTGATGGCCCGATGCCGCAAACTCGTGAACACATCCTGCTGGCTCGTCAAGTAGGCGTACCTGCAATGGTTGTATTCCTGAACAAAGTTGATATGGTTGACGACGAAGAATTGCTGGAATTGGTGGAAATGGAAGTTCGCGAACTGCTGAGCTCCTATGACTTCCCTGGCGATGACATCCCTGTAATCGCTGGTTCCGCTCTGAAAGCTTTGGAAGGCGATCCGAAATATGAAGCCAAAATCATGGAATTGATGGATGCTGTTGATAACTACATTCCGCTGCCGGAACGTGCTACCGACAAACCTTTCCTGATGCCTGTCGAAGACGTATTCACCATCACTGGTCGTGGTACCGTTGCTACTGGCCGTGTTGAACGTGGTACCGTTAAAGTTGGCGATACTATTGAAATCGTTGGTATGAAAGAAGAAAAGAAAACCACCGTTGTAACTGGCGTTGAAATGTTCCGCAAACTGTTGGACGAAGCAGTTGCCGGCGATAATATCGGCTGCCTGCTGCGTGGTATCGATCGTAAAGAAATCGAACGTGGCCAAGTATTGTCCAAACCTGGTAGTATTCATCCCCACACCAAATTCAAAGGTGAAGTTTATGTACTGACCAAAGAAGAAGGCGGCCGTCATACTCCGTTCTTCAACGGCTACCGTCCGCAATTTTATTTCCGTACCACCGACGTAACCGGCGTAACTGAACTGCCTGAAGGCGTAGAAATGGTAATGCCTGGCGATAACGTAACCATGGAAGTAGAACTGATTACCCCGATCGCTATTGAAAAAGGTCTGCGTTTTGCTATCCGCGAAGGCGGTCGCACCGTTGGCGCTGGCGTTGTTTCCGAAGTTGAAGCTAAATAATCAGCCAAGGTAAATTAGTTCAATAAATTCAAGGTCGGTCTTAGCTTTTAAGGCCGGCCTTCTTATTTTATCTGTTGTTTTCTAAACAAGAATGCATTATAATTATAATGAGAAAATATGGTACAGGATTCTAGTTTCTACATATAAAAAGAAGCACCTTGAACAAAGTACCTGCATAGGCTCAGTGGCAGGTAGAAGTTACTTATTCGCAGCCCCTTGATATTTGTTAAAACAATATAAAAGGCGTGAAAAATTTAAAAACATAAGAAAAACAAAATATACGCTGTAAACACCGAGAAATGCGTGAAAAATTAAGAAAAAATAGTATGTAGATAGTTGACATAAAGTGTTAACTGTGTTACTCTATATTAGCGACAATTTGTGATTGGTTTTTATTATTATGAACGTAAGCGAGGTGTGATTGAATGCGTAACCTGATTACTTTGGCTTGCACTGAATGCAAACAAAGAAACTACCAAACCAACAAAAACAAAAAGAACGATCCTGATCGTATCGAACTCAATAAATATTGCAAGTTCTGCAAGAAACACACTCTGCACAAAGAAACCAAATAATTTTGGCTCTTGTGTTTAATTGGGTAGAAATAGCAAGGATGTGACATGATGGCCGTTCCGGAAACTACAGAAACTGAGAATAAAGGTACTAGTATTACCCAATTCCTCAGCGAAACTAAAGTAGAATTAAAAAAGGTAACCTGGCCTACCAAACAAGAGCTTATTGCTAACACCATAGTGGTTCTTGTTGCAGTATGCTTATGTGCAGCACTGATTTGGGTCATTGATTCAATTTTCAGCATGCTCTTTCGTATGTTTCTGCAATAAAGCAGTAAAGCTTAATGTAAGGAGGGTTGGGGAAGCGTTGCTTTCCGCATATTAATGGAAGAAGAAGTAAGACAAGAAAAACATTGGTATGTCATCCATACCTATTCTGGATATGAGAACAAAGTAAGCGCAAACCTGGAACGTAAAGTTCATTCCTTGGGTATGGAAAATGAGATTTTCCGTATCGTTATACCCATGGAAAAAGAGGTTGAACTTAACAAAGACGGCAAAAAAAGAGTGGTCGAACGCAAAGTATTCCCTGGTTATGTACTGGTGGAAATGATTGTAAACGACCGTAGCTGGTATGCTGTCCGTAACACTCCGGGTGTAACTGGCTTTGTCGGTTCCGGAACAAAACCGATTCCTCTGACTGATGAAGAAGTTCGTCAGATTATGGCGTCTATGGGCGTTGAGGAAGCTCGGGCTCACATTGATTTTCAGTTACAACAGTTGGTACGTCTTAAATCCGGTCCTTTTGCTGATCAAGTCGGTAAAATTGCCGAAATCAATGAAGAACGCGGCAAGCTGAAAGTTCTTGTTGATATGTTTGGACGTGAAACTCCTGTTGAAATTGATTTTACACAAGTAGAAGAAGCTGAATAAGTAAGGAGGTGTAATTAAATGCCGAAAAAAGTCGTTAAAATGGTAAAATTACAGGTACCGGCTGCTAAAGCTACTCCGGCTCCTCCTGTAGGTCCTGCACTTGGTCAAGCTGGTGTTAACATCATGGCCTTCGTTAAGGAATTTAACGCACGTACTGAAAAACAAGTTGGTCTCATCATCCCTGTTGAAATCACCGTTTTTGAGGATCGTTCCTTCACTTTCGTAACCAAAACCCCTCCGGCTGCAGTTCTGCTGAAAAAAGCTGCTGGTCTGGAAAAGGCTTCTGGTGAACCGAACAAAAAGAAAGTTGCTAAACTGGGTCGCGACAAAATCCGCGAAATCGCAGAAAGCAAAATGGCTGACCTGAATGCTGCTAACGTAGAAGCTGCTATGAGAATGGTAGAAGGTACTGCACGTAGCATGGGTATCACCGTTGAAGACTAATTTTTAGTTTTCGTTTTAAGTTAGTGGGAGGCACAAGCCGTTATTACCACATAGGAGGATTTATTAATGGGTAAAAAGTATGTTGACGCTTTGAAATTAATCGAAGCTGACAAATTCTACTCTCCGAAAGAAGCAGTAGAACTGGTTAAAAAAACCGCTACTACTAAATTTGATAGCACTATCGAAGTATCTTTCCGTCTGGGTGTTAATCCTAAATACCCCGACCAACAAGTTCGTGGTGCATTAGTTCTGCCGAATGGTACCGGTAAATCCAAAACTGTTTTGGTTTTTGCGAAAGGTCCTAAAATTGCAGAAGCAGAAGCTGCTGGCGCTGATTTCGTTGGTGGCGAAGAATATGTTGATAAAATCAAAAGCGGCTGGATGGACTTTGATGTCTGCATCGCAACCCCTGATATGATGGGTCTTGTAGGTCGCCTTGGTAAAATCCTCGGCCCTCGTGGTTTAATGCCTAACCCGAAGGTTGGTACTGTTACCATGGACGTAACCCGTGCCGTTTCCGAATCCAAAGCTGGTAAAATCGAGTATCGTACCGATAAAGCCGGCAACGTACAAGCTCCTATCGGTAAAGCATCCTTTACTGAAGAGCAACTTTTACAAAACTACATTACCTTGGCTGACACCCTGGTTAAAGTAAAACCGGCTGGTGCTAAAGGTCAATACATGAAAACTGTTACCCTGTCCGCAACCATGGGCCCTGGCATCAAAATTGATGTCCTGAAAGCTAACAGCGATAAATAATTGTAGTTTTATTTAATTTTTACTAAATCAGAAGATAATCGGGCCATAGACAGCAGGTGCTTTTGCGTAAGTTTTAACTACGCCTGCCGAGGCTGGAGCGTGAAGATATATTAGTCCTTCCGACCTCCAGCTACGGCTGAGAGGTCTTTTTGATTTAATAAAACATCAAAAAAAAGGAGGTGCAATCTAATGGCAGTTATTAGACCTGAAAAAGTAGCTAAAGTAGCTGAAATTAAAGAATTACTCACTAATTCTAAATGTGCTATCTTGGTTGACTTCTGTGGCTTAACTGTTGCTCAGGACACTGACCTGCGTCGCAAAATGCGTGAAGCTGGTGTACACTACGGTGTAGTTAAAAACACCTTATTACGCATTGCTGCACAAGAGGCTGGTATTGAAGGTTTGGAACCTTCTCTGGAGAAAAACACCGCTATTGCTGTTGCTCCGGAAGATCCTGTTGCAGTTGCAAAAATCATTTGCGAATTCGCAAAAGAAAACAAAGAGCTGAAAGTTAAAGTAGGCGTTCTTGATGGTAAAGTAATCGATGCTGAAGCAATTAAAGCATTGGCTTCTCTGCCGCCGAAAGAAGTTTTGGTTGCCAAGATGCTGGGCAGCATGAATGCTCCTATCACTGGCTTTGTCAATGTACTTCAAGGTACTATCCGCAACGTCGTATATGCTCTGGAAGCAGTACGCAAACAAAAAGAGTCCGCTTAATTCATTGCGGCACGCTGCATAAGGCAGCTTAAAACAAATAAAAAACTTACTTATTACTGGAGGTAACAATAATGAATAAAGATCAAATCATCGAAGCTATTGAATCCATGACCGTACTCGAGCTCTCCGAACTGGTAAAAGCTCTGGAAGAAAAATTTGGCGTATCCGCTGCTGCTCCTGTAGCTGTAGCTGCTGCTCCGGCTGCTGGTGGCGAAGCTGCTGCTGCTGAAAAAACTGAATTTGACGTAGTTCTGGCTTCCGCTGGTTCTTCCAAAATCCAAGTTATCAAAGCTGTTCGTGAAGCAACTGGCCTGGGTCTGAAAGAAGCTAAAGAATTAGTTGACGGCGCTCCGAAAACCGTTAAAGAAAAAGTTTCCAAAGCTGACGCTGACGCTCTGAAAGAAAAACTGGAAGCTGCTGGCGCAACTGTAGAAGTTAAATAATTTACTGCTGCGATAGCAGCGTGTAGATTACTTGCTAATCTGCTAATTATCCCCGATACACTTTGTGTGTCGGGGATTTTTTATTTGTTTGTTGCGTTTTTGAACAATGAAAAAATGGCTTAAAACTAGGTATGCAGTAGAGAATAGATACTTGCTTTCATATTAATAAAATAGTCATAACAGATTTATTGTGCTTGATAAGATTTATGCTTTTTCTTGTGATATAATTTGAGTAGATAAAATTGTAAGGAAAAATTCTTGTATAAGTTAGTATTCGTATTGTTGTAGCTATTATGCTGTAAAAAAAGGAGAAGTTTTTCATGGGATTATTCGGAAGCAGTAAAAAAGATAATTGTGCAATTTGTGGGAAAGAGGTAGAATTATCTTTTTTTACAAGTACTGGCATAGAAATTGCGAATAACAAGGTCATTTGTTGTGATTGTGTGAAGAAATATGCTGTTGACACATCGAAGCCCAAAGACGTCACTTTAGAGTCTGTTCTTAATAAAGTTCATTCTGTCGAACTTATTAAGAACGGCGATTTTGTCCCTTCGAAAACAATACATAGACTATCTTGTTTTGGAGGTCAGACAAATAATATTTTGCTTCAAATAGATGAAAAATCTGGCTTAATCAATATTCCTGCATTTGTACCTAGGTTATTTAAAAAAGATATTGTAGCACCTAATATAAGACCTACATATAAAATTATGAAATTTTTACTGATAGAAAAATACAATGTCATAGTTGATGACAACAGAGCTTCAAGAGCTATGATTGGTAGAATGTTGTGTGGTCGTAAAGGTGCTAGAATTGGAGCTAGTACTGCTACCAAAAACGTACACAAATTAGTGCAAATCATAAAAATAAAAGTAACCTTTGATGATATAATTAATCCAGTAGAATATATTGATTTGATTACACCAGTGGGTGAAGGCGTAGTTGTTGGTAGTAGAGCATATATGATAGCAGATAATGTTGCACAAGAGTGTATATCGTTATTAAATGTTTTGATTGAACGAAATAAGCGAGCAAGTGCAAATGTTAAAATTTCTGCTACTGATGAAATACTTAAATTCAAAAAACTGTTGGACATGGGCGTTATTACTCAGAAAGAGTTTGAGGCGAAGAAAAAGATTTTGTTGAAATGATATTATGAAAAAGATTCTGCTCTAAAATTCAAGATGGGAATGAATTTGTAAAAAGATATAGTTTATTTTACAAATGGAAATTTTGAAAAGATTAATGTAGGTATTTTCCTCTTGCGAATCATGACCATCCATAGAATGGCGGTCATGATTTTTTTTGTAAAGCGTTATGCTTTGTCCAATTTCCCCAAATAAACATGCTATAATAATTTTGAAACTTTATTAGAAAATAGGAGGACAGAAATATGCTCTATCTTAAAAAATTTACCTTTCCTGATGGTGATACCGAATTTGATAAGTTACTACCGATTTTAACTAAGTGGCATAACTCTGTTTATCCTTTTAAAATTCTTTCTAAAAATTTCTGTGAGCAATTAACTTTCGCACCGATAACTATCCTATATGGTAGTAACGGCTCCGGAAAAACTACAGCTTTAAATATTATTGCTGAAAAATTAAAATTGCAAAGGGAAACTTTATTTAATAGCTCGACTTATTTTTCTGCGTATCTGTCATTGTGTGATTACCAGCTTGTTACAGAGGAAATACCGCAGAATAGTGCTATTATTACCAGTGATGATGTTTTTGATTATATGCTTAATAAGCGCTTAGTGAATAATGGCATTGATCGAAAACGAGAAGAATTGATTACGGAATATTTTGCAATTAAAGAAGAAAATCAAGGACAGTTTCGTTATCGCGAACAAGAAGATTTGCAGAAATTAGAAAAGCTTATTGCCGTACGTAACAATACGCTGTCCATGTATGTAAAGAAAAATCTAGGCTTAAATTTACGAGAGAAGTCTAATGGTGAAAGTGCTTTAGGTTATTTTACAGAAAAAATTACGGAGGATGCATTATATTTATTGGATGAACCGGAAAACAGCTTAGCTCCGGAACGTCAATTAGAATTAGCACAATTTTTGGAAGAAGCAGTACGTTTTTATAATTGTCAATTGATTATTGCTACTCATTCTCCATTCCTTTTAGCCTTACGGGACGCGAAGCTGTATGACTTAGACAGCTGTCAGGTTTGCTGTAATAATTGGCAGGATTTGCCTAATATAAGGATTTATTATGATTTCTTTCAAAAGCATAGGGAGAAGTTTGAATAAAACTTTATTAATATTGATATAAAAAATAATACAACTTTTTTTGTACGACAGATTATGATAAAAGGTGTATAATAAAAAATAAGTAATCAAATACAACTATCAAAATCTATTTTTATTTTTTTAAGAATTATATTTTATTAGAGAAGAGTTTTTAATGAATTTTATGGAGAGGAGTTTGTTATATGGAAAAGCTTGATATTCTTGCTAAGGGTGCTCTTTTGCATGATATTGGTAAGGTATGTATCCGTTCTACTAATACAAAGAGAGAAACACACTCTCAAGCAGGAGCAAAGTTTGTACAGAGATTTTTATCTGCGGGGACAGAAAATGAACAAATTTTAAATTGTGTAAAATTTCATCATAGTGGGGAATTACGTAATGCTTCTTTAGCGAAAAATGATTTAGCATATATAGTTTATGAAGCTGACAATATTGCGGCAGCTTCTGATAGACGTGAAATCGAAGATGGCAAAAATAGTTTTGATACTCATAAATGTTTAGACAGTGTTTTTAATATTTTTGCTGGCTTAAATACTGCAAAGGCCGGTCAATATAGTTTAAGTGGTCTAAATAGTGCTGCGAGCTTTAACTATCCGACACAAGAGTCCATAGTAGCTTCTAAGGATAAATACGAAAGTCTTGTTGATTATTTTGTGAGCAATTTTCAACGTGGCGATTTAGCGAAGATGAGCAATAATGAATTATTGCGTATTTTAGAAGATTTAACTAGTTTTGTGCCTTCTAGTACTAATGTTACTGAAGCGTGTGATATTTCTTTATATAATCATTCTAAAATTACTGCTGCTATAGCTTGCTGTATGTATCAATATTTTGTAGATAATAATATTACTGATTATAAAGCTGCGTGCATGGATAATGCTAAAGAAAAACGTCAGGAAGAAGCTTTTTTACTAGTTTCTGGTGATATCTCAGGTATTCAGAATTTTATCTATACTATTCCGTCGAATGGTGCTTTAAAATCCTTGCGTGGCCGTTCTTTTTATTTAGAACTGTTTATGGAAAATTATATTGATGAAATGTTAGAGGCTTTAAATTTATCTCGTGCAAATCTATTATATACAGGCGGTGGTCATTTTTATCTTTTAGCTGCTAATACATCTGCAACACAAGAAACAATTTGCAAGGTGCAGCATGAATGTAATAAATGGCTTTGTGAGCATTTTGGTTCTGCATTATATATGGCAACTGCATTTACCACTTGTTCCGCAAATGATTTAAAATGCTCTGAACAGCAAAGAAGTATTTTTGCGGCAGTTTCTGCGGCATTGAATCAAGATAAATTATCTCGGTATGACGGTGAATTGTTAACACAGCTGTTCACCCAACAGGAGATTAGCGAAGAAGGACGTGAATGCAGTGTCTGCCATCGTACTTCTATGAAACTGACTGCTAGTCCTATCGGTGATGGTGTGATTTGTCCTACCTGCTTGGGCTTGTATAAATTAGGACAGCAAATGTTAGAGGGTGAAACTAATTTTATTATTAGCAGTAAGCCTGTAGAAAATAGTATGGAAATATTCAGCCTAGAAGGTACCGTATATTTAGGCACCGCTAGTAAGGATGCTTTAGATAAAGAGAAAAACATCAAACGCATTTATGGTAAAAATAGTGCTTTAACAGGTAAGCTGATGGGTACACGTTTATGGGTTGCTGATTATATTTCTCGTGATATAACTAATAAGACTTTGGAATTTTCTGCTTTGGCCGAAGCGAGCTGTAGTGAAGAACAAGGTATTAAACGTTTAGGTGTTTTACGTGCTGATGTTGATAATCTTGGTGCTGCATTTATTGGTGGCTTTGTTGATTATAAGAATGAAACTGCTGATTTAAAATATGCTACTTTGTCCCGCTATGCTGATTTGTCTAGAAATTTAGGTTTATTTTTTAAATTAGCTGTTACCAAGCTGTGCGCGGGAGAGATGCCTCAAATTAACGGTAAGACAATGAAGCCGTTTAACATTTACGGTACTAAGAAGAATAAAATGCGCAAGGTTCATGTTGTTTATTCCGGTGGTGATGATATGTTCCTTGTAGGTGCTTGGGATGATTTATTGGAGCTGGCAGTAGATATTCGTAATGCTTTCAAGCTGTATACAGGAGGAAAGTTGACCTTTTCTGCTGGCTTGGGTATGTATAAGCCTGCATATCCCATTAGTCAGATGGCTGAATTGACAGGTAAGCTAGAAAATGAAGCGAAAAATGTGCCTGGTAAAAACAGCATTGCTTTATTTGGCTTTGAAACAGCTCAAAAAGATGCAGAATACGAACTAGTTTGTCAAAATATTTATAATTGGGATGAATTTGAAAATAAAGTTTGCCGCGAAAAATTAGACTTTTTATTACAGCATTTAGCTCTTACAGATAAAGACAAGAATAAATTACCTGCCGGTAAAAGTATGTTATATCGTTTAATGCAATTATTAGATGTTGATGAAGACAAAATGAATATTGCTCGTTTTGTTTACACCTTGGCGCGTATGCAGCCGCCTAATAAGAATTTAGAAAATATTTTCAATGAGTTTCAGGCGCAGTTATTTCAATGGATTAAACAACCTGAAGATTGTCGTCAATTACGGACAGCATTATATCTGATAATTTATTATCTGCGTGAGGAAGGGGAAGAATAATTATGGGTAGCTTACAAGATGCTTTAAAAGAATCAAGTATTTTAGATAAGTTTGGTGTTAGTGAAAAAATTCATCCTGAGAAAACAGAAAAACATAATTATCAACAACAGAGAGGGGAAAAAAGCTACAGCAATAGTAACGGTTCGCGTTATACTGGTTATAACAACAATGCTACAGTATCCATGCGTCGAAATAACGTAAATAATTTAGCTGAAAAGGTTGTTACTAAAATTGGTACAGGTGAGGCTGTAGATTATGATATTGTTAAGGATGCCGAGGACGTTATTCAATCTTTAAAAAGGGATAACCACAATACTATAGATTTAAAAACCAATCAGATTAGAAAGTTTTTAAACTATGTTAATGTTTTACGTAACAAGGTTGATATTTATTGTGCAAAAAATTTAATGGCGACTACTTTATCTCCAGAGTTGACAATGGAAGTTGAATTTTTAAGAGTAAATATTGTGTATCTCGTTGGCAGAGATACAGACAAGAGTAACGCTGTAAAAAAATTTGTAGAGAAGGCAGGTTTATTAGAAAAAATAGCGGCGATTGGTAATAATATTGCTAGATTTAATAAGTTTTGCAAATTTGTAGAAGCATTAGTGGCATTTCATAAATTTTACGGAGGCAGGGATAGATAATGGCTAAGGAAAATTTGAAAAATACAAGAGCTTTATTAGGTAAATTATTAATTGAGGCAGTGTTGCGTGTGGATACTGGTTTACATATCGGCGGTAACAGTGAGTTTTCTCCTATTGGTTCTGTAGACTGTCCTGTTATTCGTGATATTATTTCTCGTACGCCGATTATTCCTGGCAGCTCGGTAAAAGGTAAGATGCGTACTTTGCTGGCTAAAAGTTCTTGTGAGGGTTATTTCTTGCCGGATTTTGCTAATGATACTAAAATCGTGAAACGTTTATTTGGTAGTAGTGAAAAAAATAGTGCTGTGGTTGCACGATTACAGTTTTTCGATTTATTTGTTACCGAAAATACTAAAAAGGTTTTTGAAAATATAGATACTGATACTTATATCGGTGAAGTAAAATTTGAAAATACTATTAGTAGAATTACTGGCGTTGCTAATCCACGTCAAATTGAACGTGTTCCTGCAGGTGCAGAATTTGTTTTTAAACTTGTTTACAACATTGAAGATATGGAATCTATACAAGAGCTTTATGAAGATATGGAAACATTAAGTTATGGCTTGGCTTTATTACAAACTGATTATTTGGGTGGTCATGGTTCCCGTGGTTATGGTCGAATCAGTTTGCATGATTTTGTGGTAAAGAAAATAATAGGTAGTGCTGATGTTGATGTGAAGAAAGTGACTGAGTTGTTACAAGGAAGTACATTATGAAATATTACCTTTTGCCTTTAAAATTTTTAACGCCTGTACATTTTGGCGATGTGGCAGAGGGAGGTAATTTAGAAAAAGTTACTTTTACCTGTCATGGAGATACCTTGGTTAGTGCGATGATTAATGAAGCAGCAGCTATGGGAGAAAATTATTTAGCTGATTTTGTAAATAAATGTCGTGATGGCAAAATAGTTTTTTCGAGTATGCTTCCTTATAGAGATAACCAGGAAGAACGTCATTTATATCTGCCTAAGCCACTGTTATTAAAAACACATGAAGAAATGCCGGCACAAAGCTATCGGGAATTAAAGGATAATGCTACTAAAATGAAAAAGCAGAAAAAAGTTGCTTATATTAGAGCTGCAGAAATGAGCGACTTTTTACATAGCGGTATGGTTAATACTAATGTACCGAAATTTGCTTTGCCGATGTTAGCAACACGTGTTAATAAACGTTTGGAAGAGCCGTTACCTTATTATGTTGGTGCTTATTGCTTCCAAAACAATACAGGTCTGTATTTTATCTGTGGTGTAGAAAACACAGAGGATATCAAAGTAGTTGAAGAGCTTACCGAATTGCTAGGGTTAAGTGGTATTGGTGGCAAACGTAGTAGTGGCTTTGGTAAATTTACTGTTATTGGAACTGCTAACGAGCATGCTTTAGACAATAGCCAAGCAGAAGACGCAGCTGCTTTAACTATTATGCTGAATAATAAAGCTAGTAAACAGCAAATGTGCTTGGCACCTGTCTATCCTTTAGAAGAAGAAATTGCTCTTGTGAAAAAAGGTGCCTATAAAATACTTAAACGTAGTGGTTTTATTGTTTCAGCAAGATTAACTGATGGCGTAAAGCGTAACAGTATTTATATGCTTGCTGAGGGCTCATGTTTTCCTAAAAGATTGCAGGGATGTTTTACTGAGCAGGAATATGATGGCTTAGCACATAAAATTTATCGTGATGGGCAAGGCTTATTTGTGGGGTTGATAGATAATGAAACAAAATAATACTTTTCAAGAAGTAAAAACAATGCACTTGCAGATTGTAACGCCGTGCAATATAGGCAGCGGTGAAATGCTTATGCCTAAGGATTATTTTTTCGATAAAAAGACCGTTTATTTTGTAGATCATTATAAATTACATAAATTTATTTACGAGCATAAGCTATTGGAAGAATATGAAAAATATTTAGAGAATGGTAAAACAACCAAAAATCTTTTAGCTTGGTTTAAGAATGATGGCTATAACTTTGATGATGTAAAGCATTGCGTAATTAGCTCTGCAGCAGCTGAGCATGCTTTAGGTAAAGAAAAGGGTAGTGTCAATATGATTAGTGCCCACATTAAAGATGTTTATGGTCATGTTTATATTCCGGGCAGCAGTATAAAAGGTGCTATCCGTACAGCCATTTTGTTTCACCTGCTAGAAGAAAATAAACAATTAAAAGAAAAATTTTGGTCAAAAGTATATGACGCATTTAAGGTTGCGCAAGAGAAGTACCCCCATGAACGATTCAAGGAAATAAACTGTGTCAATGGATACTTGAAAAGAATTCAAGATGACATGGAACAGTCTTTATTACATAAATTGGATATTAATGACAAGAACGTGAAACAAAATAATGTTTTGCGTAGTGTTATGCGTGGTGTGTTAGTTGGTGATGCTGCTTTAGCAACGGAGGAAAAGCTCGCTTTCTTGCAAAAATATGATTTAGTTTTTGATAAAGATGGCAAATTAAAAGATAAAGCTTTACCGTTGTTCCGTGAATGTGTTTTACCGTCTACAGCTTTTACGTTTGAATTAAAATTAGACTTGGCAATGACTGAATGTATAGGTTTACATTCTATCGATGAGTTACTGACCTGGGTACAGGAATTTTATGATTTCGTCTACGAGATTCAAAAACAAGCTTTTGGAAGAGAAAAACCAGAGTTATTTGCCTTAGCGGAAAATGTCAATATGTTCTTAGGCAGCAATACCGGCTTTTTAACAAAAACCTTATTTGCAGCTTTAGCACCCAATATGAGAGAGGCAGTAAATTTAATCAAAGTATTTTTAGATTTCAGTTTTTCGAAACATAAGCATAGTATAAAGGATAAGCATATTTCTCCTCGTGCGTTTAAAGCTACAAGCTATAATGGTAAAATTTTACCCATGGGTTTAGCTAGATTGGAGAAGATTTGAATATGCAGATTTTGAAATTTAAATTATCTGTACCTCAAGGTGTACGTTTGCAGCAGGCAATCGGCTCCTTGTTGCACGGTGTATTGATGGAGCATATCGATAAGGATTATGCAACTGCTTTACACGAGCAAAGATTGCGTCCATATAGCCAGTACCTAGCCTATAATAAAGAAGAAAATCTGTGGGATTGGCAGTTAGCGGTGCTGAACGAGCAGGCTCAGCAGGAGCTTTTAGCACCTGCTGAGGTTTTGCCTAACAAGTTTCTTCTGAAGCATAATAATGTGGAAGTAGAAATTGTAGATAGAAAGTTATTGCCTGCTATAACCTACGATGAATTAGCAGGTAAACATTTTTTAAATGATAGTAAGCTACGCTATATTGATTTACAATTTGTAACATCCTGTAGCTTTAAGCGTGATGGCGGTTATGTTATTTTTCCCCAGCCGGAATTATTAATAAGCGGTCTGTTGCGTAAGTGGAATATTTTTGCCGACAGCAATAAATTGCAAGAGCGTAATTTAGTAGCAAGTTTGTGTTCAGAAATTTATGTTGCCGATTATCGGATGCAAATGCAGTCCTTCCCAATAGAGGGGATTAGAATACCTGCCTTCCGTGGAACTTATCGTTTAGGTCTACGTAATAATATGATGGCGAATAAGGTGCTGACCATGCTTTTTGATTATGCACAATATAGCGGAATTGGTATCAAAACAGCTTTAGGCATGGGCGGTATTCGGACAAGTTTTTTACAAAACTGGAAGGAATAGCTGTACTAAACAGCCTATTATGAACAAAGGATGGGATAGCAATGAGTATTTTATATACGCCGGCAGGTGATACGGATCCAATACGCGATTGCCATGATGGTTCTATGCTGCATATTATTAGACACTATCATCCGCATAAGGTAGTTATTTTTTTAAGTAAGGATATGGTGGCGAAAGAAGATAAAAATCATATCTATACCAAAGCAATTCATCATTTAGCTCCGAATTGCGAAATAGAACTTATTCGCACAGATATTACAGAGCCACAAAAATTAGAAAAGCTGATTCCAATGGTAGAGGAATTTGTTAAGCTGCGTACTCTTTATCCTGACGAAGAAATCTTACTAAATTTAAGTAGCGGTACACCTCAGATGAAAACCATTATGTCTTTTCTAGGGACTGATTTTGACAATGTACGTGCTATACAGGTAAATTCTTCTAAAGGCTCATCTAATCGGGAAAATCACGCTGAACGGGCAGAGGATATTGAAGTATTAATAGAAACTAACGAAGATAATGAAGGCAATACGGAAAATAGATGCGTAGAAGCCCCTTTATCATTATATGTACGTTATAGCGTACGGCATCAGATTATTGCTTTGGTTAAAGCGTATGAATATGCTCCTGCGTGGAATTTGTATAAAAAGCATAAAGCATTTTTTAGTAAAAAAACAGGCGAGCTATTAGCTCATGCTAACCTGCGCTCTAAACTTCAGTTAGATGAAGCATTTAAGCATGGCGGTCAACGTCTTTCTAAAAATAAAGAGGTAAATAAAATTGGCGAATTTTTCATGGTCATGGAATTACGCCAACGTCGTGGCGAATTAGCAGAATTTATTGTCAAACTAACACCATTTTTATATCAACTAGTTTTATTTTATATGGAATATAAAACAAGTTGTCCTCCATCTAGATTTTGCAGCTACCAAAGTGAAGCGAAGTCTAGAAAAATTCAGCTTGATAAATTGCAGCAGATAGATCAAAAGCTTGTAGATGCTTTAAATTGTTCGCTCGGTACTTTTAGAGATAACAGTGATTTATCTTTTAGCAATATGCTGATACTGTTAGGCAATTTAGCTGATACGGATCAAGAGCTATTAGCAGTATTAAAAGATTTACGCAGAGTGGAAGCTAAACATCGCAATACTGTAGCTCATACTATTGCCAATCTTACGGAAGAGCTATTGAAGAATACAGACCCTTATTATAGTTCTGCGGCAATAGTACAAAGGTTGCGGAAAGCTTTTTTCTTAGTAATGAAAGATGAACAGCTGCAGGCAAAAAATATTTATGATAAAATTAATGAAGAAATTATTATCAGTATGGATAAATTTGCACAATAAAATAAAAACCCACAGCTTTGAATACTTAAGGCTGTGGGTAAATTACAAGACACGTGATAACAGGGGACGGTGAACCTCTCCGGTAGCTCATATAATTCGTTACTACTTCTCCTCAAAAGGAGAGGCAAGGATATTGAGGAGTACTGATGGAGTGAGGTGAAATGAGAATGCATGACTAGCTGTTTCTGGACAGTGAAAGCCGGAAGGTGTATAATAGATTTAATAGTTTACTGATATTTATAATTTAACTGTAAAGATAAAATATTGGTAAAATGATACTTTTTCAGTTGTGAGTTTTTGAAAAAAATGGAAAAAGACCTTCAGAAAATCAATGGAATTTTTATTTTTGGAAAAATAAAAATGGCGGAAAGCCAGACAGAGAAAGGATTTACGCCTAGCCTCTTATACAATACCCCGCAATAACAGGGGACGGAAACCACTGGACTTTAACTCGCGCTCTAATTCTCTTATACAATACCCCGCAATAACAGGGGACGGTGAACCTCTCCGGTAGCTCATAGAATTCGCTACCACCTCTCCTTAAAAGGAGAGGCAAGGATGGTGAGGAGTAGGTTTAAACGGAGTTAAACAGCTTATACAATACCCCACAATAACAGGGGACGGTGAACCTCTCCGGTAGCTCATAGAATTCGCTACCACCTCTCCTTAAAAGGAGAGGCAAGGATGGTGAGGAGTAGGTTTAAACGGCGTTAAACAGCTTATACAATACCCCGCAATAACAGGGGACGGTGAACCTCTCCGGTAGCTCATAGAATTCGCTACCACCTC
>Cam_p2__coassemble_1121_pt1 | contig 28185 bp, 25 predicted proteins | sample Cam_p2__metabat2_high_PE_007 | metagenome-assembled genome bin Cam_p2 | reverse complement strand
TGGCTATGCTATAATGAATATAATTAGTATTAATTTTTCTATAAAGATAAGGATGGATTATTATGCTGAATAATAAAAAACGTACGATACTTTTAGCAGGTGTTTTAGCTGCTGTTTTACTTACTACTGCTACTATATATGTTCTTGAAAGAGAGGAAAAAGAAGAAGAGTGGGATAACGGCAATGCACAAGAAAATCATCATAGCAGTGGCTTTTTTCCATGGTATTTTCTCGGACGTATGAGCAGTGGAGGCTTTGGTGGTAGTTCTTTTTTCGGTAATTCCACTCCGAATCAAGCACCTGATGCAGGTGGTGAGAAATCTAGCAATACCGTACAACAACAAAACTCTAATCCGACAGAGCGTACTTCTAAAATCGGTAGTGTGGGTTCCAGTGGTAAAAGTGGTATCGGTAGTGGTGTGAGCCGCTCCCATGGTAGTGCTGTTTCTTAATGAGGTGAATTATGTACAAATATAGAGAAGCTAATACTTGGTTAGATAATATTGATTTAGAGATTATGCCTTACGTCGATAATGCAGAGTGGGTAAATCGTTATCCTACTTTAAGTGCACTTATTATGTCAGAGGAGAAAAAACAGGATCTGCAGGAGATTAGTAGCGGTTTAGTGGCGGCTTTAAGTAGATTGGTAGAAATGCTGCGTAGTAAATCTGCTAAGATGCCTTTTGATTTGTTTAATATGACGGATAAGTTAACGCCTTTTATCGAAGAGGATAATTCCCAGTGTGTAAGCTATATTACCCGTCTTGATTTTGTTAAGGATTTGCAGGGTGTATATAAACTGGTGGAGGTTAATGCCGATACTCCTTGTGCGATGCCGGAAACCTTTTATGCCAATAAGCTTGCGGAAGCTTATTTTGCAAAAATGCATAATCTTGATTTAGTTGCTCGTTCCTCTGGTGAGGAGCTTGCTGAGCCGTTTTTGGCGTTGCTGCGTCAAGAAAAGTATTGTAATCGCGAACAAGTACGCATTGCCTTTGCTGCTGATGCAGCCTATGATGAAGACTGGGCAAATGCTAAATTTGTTTTTAATAAGGTGCGTGAGGTGCTACGTAAGCAGAATATGCCTATGGTAGTCAGTTGTCGTCTTGTTTCTCTCGATAAATTGATTGTTCAAGATAATGGTGTATATATTCCCAATGAAGTCTTTAAGAAAGAAGATAAGGTAGATATTTTGTATCGTCTACATCCACTAGAGTTGTTGATGGATGATGAAAGTGATGACGGCTTTCCTGTAGGCTTAAAATTAATGGAGCTGGCTAATTGGGGTGAAGTCGATTTTGTCAATCCCATTAAATCCATTGTTTTACAAAATAAAGCGTTATTGGCATTGGCTTGGTATTTATACCAACACCATTTATTCTGGAATGCAGAAGAAGAAATTTTGCTAGGTAAACATCTAGCACCTACCTATTTAGATAGCAATGCTTTGCGTGGTCAGCGCTATATTAAAAAGCCGATTTTCGGCCGTGAAGGTGCTGGTATTGCTATTGTAGAACCTAATGGACTTGCTAGTTATGAAGCCGAAGATGATTGTGAAGATTGCGACCTTATTTATCAACAATTCATTGCTTCTGCTGACGTGGAGCAGGAGGCCGACAACGGTACAGTTAACGGCAAATATACTTATTCCTGCTTTGTAATTAATGGGAAGGCGTCTGAAACATTTGTCCGCTTGGAGCCTGGAGAAATTACCGGTATAGATGCTTATTTCGTACCTGTTTTGGACGAAAAATAATCCTGCATTGCACCATGGACTATTTTGTGCTATAATAAACATCAAATTGAATAAACCCCTGTTACACTATGAACAAGAAAGTAGATTTGCTGTAATGTTGCAGAGAGTGAGGTCATCGGCTGCAAGCCTCATACATGAATGCGTGTTGAAGTTCCCTTGGGAGTGTTCCGTCTGAAGGTCATGCTGCGTAGGAAGGACGTAAGGCTGCGTTAAAGCTTTTAATGAAGGTATAAATATGGGTGGTACCGCGATTTTTCGCCCCTGTGAATTTTAATTTGCAGGGGTTTTTCTATTGCTTAAATTTAAGAAATCTTTATGATTTCTGCTTAGGAGGAAGAACATGGAAGCTACTATGAGAGAGAAATTAATGGCTTTGAGAGAAGAAGCTTTATCTGAGCTTGCTTCTGTCAGCTCTCTGGATGAACTCAAAGATTTGCGTGTCAAATATTTGGGCAAAAAAGGCCCGATGACTGAAATTTTACGTGGTATGGGTAAATTACCTGCGGAAGAACGTCCGAAAATCGGTCAAATAGTTAACGAAATTAAAGCTGAATTAGAAAAAATCATCAACGAAAATACTGTTGTTTTAGAAAAGAAAGCTTTAGCTGATAAACTGGCAAACGAACAAGTTGATATTACTCTGCCAGGTCGTCAACCGAATGCAGGTCATCTGCATCCTGTAACCTTGACCTTACGTGAAATCAAAAAAGTATTTATGCGTATGGGTTTTGACGTTTGCGATGGTCCGGAAATCGAAGATGTTTACCATAACTTTACTGCCTTGAATCTACCTCCTGATCATCCGGCTCTGGATATGCAGGATTCTTTCTATATTACTGAAAATTATCTGCTGCGTACCCAAACCAGTGGTGTACAAGCAAGAACCTTGGAACGCATGGAGCCTAATACTCCGATTCGTATGATCTGCCCGGGTACTGTTTATCGCTGCGATTACGATGCTACCCACTCTCCGATGTTCCACCAAGTAGAAGGTCTTGTTGTTGATAAAAATATCAGCTTAGCTGACTTAAAAGGTACTTTGGAACTCTTCTGTAAGCAAATGTTCGGCAACGATGTTAAAGTACGTCTGCGTCCTTCTTATTTCCCCTTCACTGAGCCCTCTGTAGAGGTTGACGTCTCCTGCCCGATTTGCCAAGGTAAAGGTGGTTGCCATGTATGCAAGGACAGTGGCTGGCTGGAAATCTTGGGTGCTGGTGTTGTACATCCTAACGTACTGCGTATGAGCGGTTATGACCCTGAACAAATGACAGGTTTTGCTTTCGGTCTGGGTGTAGAACGTATTGCTATGCTGAAATATGGTATTGATGATTTACGCTTGTTCTTCGAAAACGATCAACGCTTCATCAGTCAGTTCAAATAAGGAGGAGCACAATGTTAGCATCTTTAGAATGGTTAAAACAATATGTAGATATTAACATTTCTACCGCTGAGCTGTGCGATAAAATTACCCGTGCCGGTTTGGAAGTAGATACTGTTACTAATTTAGGTGAAGGCTTGGAAGGTGTTATTACCGGTAAGGTAATGGAAATTTCTCGTCATCCTAACTCTGATCATCTGTGGATTTGTATGATGGACTATGGTCAAGGCGGCGATTTAGTACAAATTCTTACCGGTGCCCAAAACGTACATCAATATGATATGGTTCCTGTTGCTGTTGTTGGCAGTAAACTGCCTCCTAGTGGTCGCAACCCTGAAGGCATGAAATTGAAAAAAGCGAAAATGCGTGGTTTTGATTCCTTTGGTATGCTGTGCAGTGCCGAAGAATTAGGTATCGATAGCAAGCTGTTATTGCCTGAACAACGTAGCGGTATTTTCATTCTGCCACAGGATACTCCCATCGGCGTAGATATTAAAGAAGTACTGGGCTTAAACGATACCATTATTGATATCGACTTGACATCCAACCGTGCTGACTGCTTCAGCATTATCGGTCTGGCACGTGAAATCAGTGCTATTACCGGTTGTCCGCTGAAAATGCCTGCTATGGATGTTAAAGAAGCTGCAGGCGGTAATGCAGCCGACTATGTAAGCGTAAAGATTGCTGCTCCTGAATTGTGCAGCCGTTTTGCTACACGCGTACTTAAAGATATCAAAATCACTAATTCTCCGGAATGGATGCAACGTCGTCTGCGTGCCTGCGGTGTGCGTCCTATCAGCAACGTAGTTGACGTAACTAACTATGTAATGTTAGAACTTGGTCAACCGATGCATGCTTATGATGCTGATAAGGTTGCTGGTCATAGCCTGGTTGTACGTCGTGCTGAAGAAGGCGAAAAACTGATTACTTTGGATGAAAAGGAACGTATCCTCAACTCTTCCATGATTACTATCGGCGATGCTGAAAAAGCTGCTGGCTTAGGTGGTGTTATGGGCGGTCTGTTAACTGAAGTAAGCGGCGATACCAAAAACGTTATTCTGGAAGCTGCTTCCTTCCATGGTCCTAGCATCCGTCGTACCTCTCGTGCTTTAGGTCTGCGTAGTGAAGCATCTGGTCGTTTTGAGCGTGGCGTTGATACTATTCTGAACCATAATGCTTTAAACCGTGCTGCTCATTTGTTAGAAGAAATGGGTGCTTGCGAAACCTTTGCAGGTATCGTAGAAGCATATCCGGAAGAAATTAAACCTGCTGTTATTACTACTTCTCCCGCTAAAATTAACGGCCGCATCGGTTGTGAAATCAGCCGTGAGGAAATCATCTCTATTCTGCAAAAATTGGGCTTCGGTGTTGAGGAACAAGGCGAAAACCTGGTAGTTACTGCTCCAACCTGGCGTCGTGATATTGAATGTGATGCTGACATCAGTGAAGAAGTTGCCCGTATGCATGGTTATGATTATATTGAAAGCCATCAACCGGAACTGAAGATCACTCAAGGTCACCAATCCGTATTGGATGATGTTAAAGATTCCGTACAAGATTATTTAGCTGCTGCAGGCTTGAACGAAATGATGACTTATAGCTTTATCAAAGCTAATGCTTTTGATAAAATGTTGCTGCCTGAAAACGATGCTAGACGTCAATGTATCGAGCTTTTGAACCCGATTACCGATGCTTTCTCTGTAATGCGTACCACTATGATTCCCAGTGCATTGCAAACTGCCTCCTTCAATCTGCGTAACCATAACAGCAGCGTTGCTTTATTCGAAGTAGGTCGTGTATTTTTGCCTAAAGCCTTGCCGTTGACTGAGGATCCTATCGAACGTCCTGTAATCACTGCTGTTATCAGCGGTCGTCGTGAAGAACTGAACTGGTGCAAATCTAAAGAAAATGTTGATTTCTATGATATGAAGGGTATTGTTGAAGGCCTTTTAGAAAATCTGCAGGTAGATGATTATACTTTAGTTCGTTCTGCCGCACCGTATCTGCATCCAGGCAAGAGCTGTGATGTAGTCATTAACGGCGAAGTAATCGGCTCCTTCGGTGAAGTACATCCGACTGTTCAAGAAAACTTTGAGCTGGATCAAACCACCTATGTTTTGGAAATGAATGTAGAACCGTTAGTTGCTTATGCAACTGCTGTACCTAAATATCATCATCTGCCGAAATATCCTGCAATGAGCCGTGATATTGCTGTTGTAGTACCTGTTGAGGTTACTAATGACGAAATCGTTGCTGTTATCCGTGCTAATGCCGGCGAATTGCTGCAAGATGTACGTGTATTTGATATTTATACCGGTAAACAAGTTGCTGCAGGCTGCAAATCCATTGCTTTCAACTTAACCTACCAAGCTTCTGACCGCACTTTGACTGATGCGGAAGTAGATGCTTCTATGAAGAAAGTTATTGCGGAAGTTGCTGAACAATACAAAGCAAAACTGCGTGACTAATATTTACATCTAAAAATTAAGCGGGAAGAATTTTCTTCCCGCTTTTTTGTATCTCTATAAGAGAAAAGAAAAGGCTCACAGTACATAAGCTGTGAGCCTTTTAACTTAATTATTAATCTTGTTTTTCGTAAGGTTGATTGATTAATTCTTGGTCTTCAAAATAGTTGATACGCATAGAGTTACGAACATCATGGAGAGTTGCTTCAGCAGCAGCAGCAGCAACTTCGCTGCCTTTACGCAGAATTTCGTAAACTTCAGGAATGCGTTGTTCCCACATATGACGACGTTCGCGGATAGGTGCCAGTTCTTCTTCTAAAACAGCATTGAGGAAACGTTTTACTTTAACGTCGCCTAATCCACCACGTTGGTAATGTTCTTTCAAAGCATCGAGATTTTCATAATCAGGCAGATATTTTGCAAAATGTTCCGGACGGCAGAAAGCGTCTAAATAAGTGAAGACGCAGTTACCTTCGATTTTACCTGGGTCTTGTACACGTACATGGTCAGGGTCGGTGTACATGGACATAACTTTTTTCTTAACTTCTTCCGGAGAATCGCTAAGATAAATGCAGTTACCTAAGGATTTACTCATTTTTGCTTTACCGTCGATACCGGGAAGACGCAGGCAGGCATCATTTTGTGGCAGAACTATTTCCGGCATGGTTAAGGTTTCGCCATAAACAGCATTAAATTTATGAACGATTTCCTTGCATTGTTCCAGCATAGGAAGTTGGTCTTCGCCTACAGGAACTGTAGTAGCACGGAAAGCAGTGATATCAGCAGCTTGGCTAATAGGATATACAAAGAAGCCTACAGGAATGCTTGCTTCAAAGTTACGCAGTTTGATTTCGTTTTTTACGGTCGGGTTACGTTGTACACGAGCAACAGTTACTAAGTTCATATAATAGAAGGTCAGCTCGGTCAATTGCGGAACCATGGATTGGATAAAGATAGTAGTTTTGGTCGGGTCGATACCGCAAGCCAAATAGTCTAAAGCTACTTCGATGATGTTTTTACGTACTTTGCCAGGATTTTCAGCATTATCAGTTAATGCTTGAGCATCAGCAATCATAATATATACTTTATCATAGTCACCGGAATTTTGCAGGCGTACACGCTCGCGTAAAGAACCTACATAGTGTCCTACATGAAGACGGCCTGTAGGACGGTCGCCGGTAAGAATAATTTTTTCTGCCATGTTTATACCTCCGATTGTGCTAAGGAAAAAATCCTCCTAGCTGTTATATTTACATTTCAGCCTTCTAAAAGCTTGATTTAGTTATCTTTTATTATACCTTTCTGCCAGAAGAGTGTCAACGTAAGGGCTAAGAATGGATAACAAAACAATATGGCAGGAGACTGTTCTAAAATAAAAATACTCCTGCCATTATTAGCAGGAGCATTTTGCTTATATTTTAGTTAAACAATTTTGTAAATAAAGCCCAATAACCATTGAAGAAGATATAAAGAACGATTAAAGGCAGAATATAAGTAGCGTAGAAACGAATCCATTTGGGGAAGCGTACACCGTTACCTGTATCTGCTTCACGGATGAAGTTATCCCAACCCCAACCATAACGGCTGGTGCAGAAAGCCAGATAAACAAGACTGCCTAAAGGTAAAAGGTTATTGCTGACTAAAAAGTCTTCTAAATCCAGGATGCAGCTTCCTTTACCTAATGGTTGGATATGGCTCCAATGATTGAAACCTAAAATGCATGGCAGGGAAAGCAGAATAATAACTGGAATCAAGTAAAGAATAACTTTTTTACGTGGTAATTCAGTCAAATCGGCAATACAGGAAGTGATATTTTCAAATACTGCAATAACTGTGGACATAGCAGCAAAGAGCATAAAGAGGAAGAACAAACTACCCCAGATGCGGCCACCGCTCATGGCTTCAAAGACATTCGGCAGGGTTACGAACAGCAGATTCGGACCACTGTCGGGATGAATACCGAAGCTGAAACAAGCAGGGAAAATAATCAAGCCGGAGATAATAGCTACGAAGGTATCTAAAGCCATAATCCAGATTGCTTCACCGGTCAATGATTGTTCTTTACCGATATAGCTGCCGAAAATTGCTAAAGCACCGATACCTAAGCTTAATGTAAAGAATGCTTGACCCATAGCAGCGAAAACTACTTCGCGGACACCATGTTCTACAACTTTGCTGAAATCGGGATAAAGGTAATATTTCAGGCCTGCGGCACTGTTGGGGAGCATAACAGAGTTAGCTGCTAAAACAAGCATTAATAATAAGAGGCAGACCATCATATTTTTAGTAATGCGTTCTACACCGGCTTTAACACCCAAGAAGCAAACACCAAAACACATCAGAACAATGATAATCATATTGCCGGTCATTGTTACCGGATCGCTGAGTAGATTACCAAAGACTTGACCGATTGCTTTAGAGTCTAAGCCGACAAAACCGCCTACAGCCATTTTATAAAAATAATAGAGCATCCAGCCTGAAACTGTGGTATAAAACATCATTAAAACGACGTTGCCGGCAATAGCTCCGTATTTATATAAGTGCCATTTTGTTCCCTTAGGCTCTAACACATCAAAGGATTTTGCTGCACTGCGGACACTGGCACGACCGACGGAAAATTCGGCAACCATGATCGGCAGACCGAGCATTAATAAAAAACAGAGATAAATAAGTACGAATGAAGCGCCACCATACAAACCGGTAATATAGGGGAAACGCCAGACGTTACCTAAACCGATAGCACAGCCTGCTGAAATCAGTATGAAGCTGATGCGTGAAGAGAAATTTTCGCGTTCCAAAAAAATACATCCTTTCGTATAATAGTGTACACTTGAAAAATACAATTGTTTAAATAATTTTGTAAATTCAAGATAGTTAATTATAATATATTTTAAAATTTTTAGCAAGAGTAAAAAAGTATTTCCCACATCAATCAACAGGTGTTTTTTTGCTATAATTTATTTTTTATGATATACTGAAACCGTTTAAAAATAGGCAAAGGAGGCTTTTTTGACTATGAAAGAAATCAGAAAAATATTTTTTATTTTAGGGCTCATTACCCTTACTTTTTTTGGTGTCGGTAGTGCATTGGCAGAGGACAATGCTCTTAATAAAATAAATATCAATGGGAGTGCATCCATGGATGTTATGCCAGATACGGCGTATGTTCACTTTACAGTTTGCGGACGGGGCAAAACAGCAGGTGAGGCAACCGCAGAGAATGCTGCCAAAGTAGCCGAAATACGTCGTGCCTTACTTGGATGCGGTGTTTTAGGTGAAAAGGTGCAAACATTAAATTATCGACTTAGTCCTGTTTATGAAGAGGGCAAAAGGAAAGGTTATGAGGCTGATAATAATTTGCAGGTAAAGGTAAATGATTTAGCTAAAGTCGGCTTTATTATCGACAAAATCAGCAAGAGTGGTGTCGACGAAATTAATGAAATCGACTACGATGTAAGTAATCCTGCTTTATATCAGAAGCAGCTTTTGACGCAGGCCGTGGAAAATGCTCGTCAGCAAGCGGCTGTGGTAGCTAATGCCGGCGGGAGAAGCTTAGGTTATCTGCTTTATGCTAATATTCATAGTTTCAATAGCTGGGATAGACCGCGATATAATGTTTTGAGTAAAAATGCTACTTATGCTGATAGTGCAGCTAATACAGATATTGCGACGCATAACATTACTTTAAAGGCAAATGTTGATGTAAGTTTTGCTTTGCAGTAAAAATAAAGTTATGTGTGATGCTTAAGATAATATAGGCTGATAAATAAAAAAAGATTAGAGTGTGAGTACTTTGCAAAGAACTCGGCTCTAATCTTTTTCTTACGGTATTTTCTGTAATGTTATTTTTTCGGCAGTTTGTAATCATGCAGAGCATTAAAAAGTTCAGTACTGCCTGCCGGATATTGTGCACATAAATTTTCGAGTGCGGCAAAGTTTTTCAGCTCTATGCCCCAAAGAAAACAGTCAGCATCATTATAGGCAGCAACGACGATAAATTTTTTCTTATCGACAGGAGTTTTGCCTAAATCGTCAGTCAGCATAATATAATCAGTACCGAAATCCATACCATAAACAGTAATATTTTCTTCAGGAGTAGTATCTTCCCAAAAACCGAGTTTATCAAAATCAGCTGCAGTCAACATTATTTAACACACCTTTCACAGATATTTAGAATATGTTTTTATTATAACATAAAACTGTAAAGTGTGAATTGTATTACAAAAAATATAAGTAAAAGAAGTTTTTTAGAAAATGCTTGACGAATTTTGTACAGTGGTAGTATAATAACGTCAATTTCATATTAAACCACAAACCGTAGAGGCGGAGATCAAGCCAGTAGATGCGCTTACAGAGAGTTCGGGTGGGTGTGAGCCGGATAGAGATGCAGATTGGTAAATGGACCGCTGAGGGTGCAGTCAAATCACGTCAGTGAGAGTATTCTGCAACGCAGCACCTGCGTTATGGGTGAGGGATGTGATGGCATTCTGCTAAAAGTGCAACGGCTTTGGCTGTTGAAACAAGGTGGTACCGCAGGTATAAGTGTATATTATTGCCTGTCCTTGACTTATGTTGAGGACAGGTTTTTTTATTGCCTGTATTACGCAGCAGATTCATCCTTTGGCAAATTTTTATTGACAAGGAGAGAATGCAAATGACTAAAGGAAGATATGGTATTCATGGGGGACAATATATGCCCGAGGTGCTGATGAGCACTGTTTTAGAGTTGGAAAAAGCGTATAAGCGTTATAAAAATGATTCAGAGTTTTTAGCGGAGTTACAGCGTTTGTACCATGAATATGCTAATAGACCTTCCATGTTGTACTATGCTGAAAAAATGACTAAGGATTTAGGCGGTGCCAAAATTTATTTGAAGCGTGAGGATTTGAATCATACAGGTTCTCATAAAATCAACAATGTTTTAGGGCAGATGCTGTTAGCAAAAAAAATGGGTAAAAAGCGTGTGATTGCCGAAACAGGTGCCGGTCAGCATGGTGTAGCAACAGCGACGGCCGCTGCTTTAATGAATATGGAATGTGTTGTCTATATGGGGAAAGAGGACTGTGAGCGCCAACAACTTAATGTATTCCGTATGCAGCTTTTAGGTGCCCGCGTAGTGCCGGTAACTAGTGGTACAGGTACACTGAAAGATGCGGTCAATGAAGCATTAAAAGTATGGATGGAACGTTCTGCTGATACATATTATGTTTTAGGCAGCGTCATGGGACCACATCCGTATCCGGAAATAGTACGCGATTTTCAGAAGATTATCGGTGAGGAAATCAAGGCACAAATATTAGCCAAAGAAGGTCGTTTGCCTGATGTGTTAGTAGCCTGCGTTGGTGGCGGTTCTAATGCCATGGGAATGTTTTATGATTTTATTGAAGATAAAAATGTACGCCTTATCGGTGTAGAAGCTGCCGGCTTAGGTGTAGACAATCCGAAAAATGCAGCGACAATTACTAATGGTAAATTAGGTATATTCCACGGCATGAAGTCGTATTTTTTACAAGACAAAGATGGTCAAATAGCTCCTGTATATTCTATTTCTGCAGGCTTGGATTATCCTGGTATTGGTCCGGAGCATGCTTATTTACATGATACTAAACGAGCTGAATATGTAGCGATTACAGATGCAGAGGCAGTTAATGCTTTTCGTTATCTTTCTCAGACTGAAGGTATCATTCCTGCCATCGAAAGTTCCCATGCAATAGCTTATGCAATGAAATTGGCACCTAAGCTGCCGAAAGAGCAGATAATGGTTATCAATCTTTCAGGACGCGGGGATAAAGATGTGGCGGCAATTGCACGTTATATGGGGGTGGATTTACATGAATAAGTTACAATTAACTTTGCAGAAAAGTCAACGTTTAGGAGTTATCGCCGTTGTGCCTGCTGGAACGCCTGATTTAGCATTAACAAGCAAAATTATTTTGACTTTGGCTACTACAGATATCAGCGGTGTACAATTAAATTTACCGTTTTCTGATTCGGTAGCTGGTGGTGCTGTTTTAGAAAAAGCGAATATGTGTGCACTGGCCCACGGTTATACAACAGATGCACTTTTCAATATGTTAGCAGAATTACGTAAAAAATGTAGTCTGACGATTACCTTGAGTTGTTATGCTAATGCAATTTATGCTTACGGTGCAGAGCAATTTTTCAGCAACTGTCATGCTTGCGATATCAGTGGTGTGCTTGTTTTTGACATTCCACTTGAAGAAAGAAACGAATTTGCTATATATAGTACTAAATATAATATTGATTTATTGACCGATATTGCAGCAACTGATGCTGCTAGGGCAGCTCAATTAGCTGCGTGTGGGACAGGTTATATCAACTTATTAGCTTTAGATAAAGGCGAGGAGGCTTTAAGGAATACTATCAATATTATAAAAAAACATACTAATCTACCTGTTTTGCTGGATATTGCTGTCCTAGAAAAGCATAAAAATTTATTTTCCTGCATAAATTTTGTGCATACTGGCACTGCCTTAGTGCAAATAATTACACAACATGGAAAAGATGCTCCAAAGTATATTTATAAATATATTGCGAAAATAATGGAAATGCTGAAAACTTGCTGAAATGCGTTAATCTACGTATATATAGCGATTTAGAGAAAATTTGTCGGGGTTGGATTTATTAATCACTTGCAATTTTTCAGAATATTATAGTATAATGGATTGGTATATTAATATTATTTAAGGAGTGATTTTTTCTATGCAATCCACCAAGGATAAAAATCAAGTAGGCGGCATTTTAGCCTTGATTGAACGCGTTGGTAATAAAATCCCTGATATTACCATCTTGTTTATTGGTGCCTTTGTAATCTGCTGTGTTTTATCAGCAATCCTTTCTACTATGCACTTCGGTTATGTGCATCCGACTACGGGTAAAGAAATCATTGTCAATAATATGCTGAGCGGTAAAAATATTGTTGATATGCTTTCCAAGATGGTTACTAACTATTCCGGCTTCCCGCCGTTGGGCATGGTAATTGTAGCTACTTTAGGTATTGGTATTGCTGATGGTTCCGGTTATATCAATACTTCTTTGAAGAAAATTTTGGCAATTACTCCGAAATTTTTGATTACCCCGATTATTATTCTCGTTGGTATGCTGAGCCATCTTGGTCCTGATACCGGTTATGTAATCATCATTCCGGTTGCTGCTTATATGTTCTATGCAACAGGTAAGCATCCTTTGGCAGGTATTGCTGCTTCTTTTGCCGGTATCGCCGGTGCTTTTGCTGCTAACTATACTCCGTCTGCAATTGACCCTGTTATTCAAGGTTTTACTCAAAGTGCAGCACAGATTATAGATCCCAATTATCAAGTTAACGTATTATGTAACTATTTCTTTGCTTTTGGTGCAACTTTTGTTGTTATTCCTAGCTGCTGGTATGTAACTGAACGTATTGTAGAACCTTGGCTGTGGAAAACTTGCCCGCTCGATGAAGATATCGATGTCGGCGAAGACGGCAATACTGCTGTTACACCGCAGGAAAATCGTGCTTTTTATGCTGCTACAGGTTTATTGATTGTTATGGTAGTAGGTCTTGTAGCTTTGCTTTTACCTGCTGATTCTATTTTCCGTGATGATCAGGGAATGCTGGCAAGCTTTAAAGCTCCTGTTATGCAGTCCATAGTTTCCTTGCTTTTTGTTTTTACAGGTGCTGTTGGTTTGACTTACGGTATTTTAGTTGGCAAATTCAAATCTCCACAAGATGTTACTAAAGCAATGGAAGATATTACCAAAACTTTGGTACAATTAATCGTATTTTATTTCTTTGCTGCCCAATTCCTTTATGCTTTCGGTGCGTCTAATATGGGTGCGTTGATTGCTGTTGCCGGTGCAGAATTTTTAAAATCTTTGGCACTGCCGCCGCAGGTTACCGTGTTCGGTATCATCATCTTCGTTGCAATGCTGAATTTGATTATTACTTCTGCTTCTGCAAAATGGGCGATTTTAGCACCGATTTTCGTACCTATGCTTATGGCAGTAGGTATTGCTCCCGAATTAACTCAAGTTGCTTTCCGTGTCAGCGACTCTGCGGTAAACGTTGTAACGCCGATGTTTGCTTTCTATCCGCTGATTATTCTCTATTGCCAAAAATATGTAAAAAGCTCTGGTATCGGTACTTTAAGCTCCATGATGTTGCCTTATACTATTGCTTTATTGATTAGTTTGACTGTCATGCTGTATATTTATTGGTTTATGGATATTCCTTTAGGTTTACAAGCTGATTATGTATATCCCCGCCGCATGATGTAATGTGTTTTTAACCGTTGAAGCTGTTTATGCTTTCTGCTATGGACAGCTTCAGCGGATATTTTGTTATTTAAGATTCTTTAGCTTTGAAAGGATGCGTGTACAATGAAATCTATGCAAGAACGCCTTACTGAACGCTTTTTCCGTTATGCCGCAGTAAGCACCGAAAGTATTGAAGGTGCAGCGGTTGTGCCGTCCACACCTGGACAGCGTCAATTGGCAGAGTTGCTCAAAAGCGACTTAGCGGAATTAGGTTTGGTTAATCTGGAGATTAGTGAATATTCCGTATTGACCGGTTATCTGCCGTCCAATCTGCCTGCTGGCTATCACAAAGTGCCGACTGTCGGCTGGGTAGCGCATTTAGACACTGTTAATGTTAACCTTTCTCCGGACGTACATCCGCAAGTAATTAAAAATTACCAAGGCGGCGACGTACTGCTGAATGCAGAAAAGAATATTTCTATCAAAGTAAGCGAACATCCTGAATTGGGAAAATATATCGGCAGTGATTTAATCGTCAGCGATGGTACTTCTGTTCTTGGTGCTGATAACAAGGCCGCTATTGCTAATATCATGGTTGCTTTAGAAACCTTGGCACAAGATAAAACCATTCTTCATGGTGATATTTACGTGGCTTTTGTTCCGGATGAAGAAGTAGGTCTGTGCGGCAGTAAAAAAATGGACTTCAGCAAATTCCCTGTAGATTTTGCTTATACCATCGACTGCTGCGAGTTGGGTGAAGTTGTTTACCAAACTTTTAATGCTGGTACTGCTATTATTAAAATCCAAGGCGTAACAGCTCACCCCATGTCCTCTAAAAATACTTTGGTAAACCCTGTTTTAGTAGCAACTGACATTATTAACTGCTTCGACCGTATCCAAACTCCGGAACACACCGAGGGTACTGAAGGCTTTATCTGGGTACAATCCTTAAACAGCAATGTTTCTGAAGCTGTTTTGGATATTAAAATCCGTGACCATAATAAAGCACTGTATGAAGCACGTAAAAAATATATTCAGGATGCTGTAGAATTTGTTAAGGTGAAAAATCCGAAAGCTAAAATCGAGTTGGAAATCACTGATGTTTATGCTAACATTGCTGATGCTATCAACGAAGATAACAAAGTCTGCATTGACCATATCTTTGAAGCAATGAAAGAGCTGAATATCAATCCGAAGGATATTGCTATGCGTGGTGGCACTGACGGCTCCTTTATCTCTACTAAAGGTATTCCTACTCCTAACTACTTCACTGGTGCTCATAACTTCCACTCCTATGCAGAATTCATGCCTATGGATGCAGTGGAAAAAAGTTGCCGCATGACCTTAAAGCTGATTGAGCTGATTACTAAATAAGCGAATAAGGCTTTTACAAATTTTAATAAAAGTATTTTAAACTGCACTTAAAAACTGTAATAGTTTTTGAGTGCAGTTTTTGTTATGGGTGGCATTATTCCGTTAGTGAGTGAGAAGAACGGAGGAGTAAGACATCTCCGTCAGTTCGCTAAAGCTCACTGCCACCTCTCCTCGCGAGGAGAGGCAAGCCAGTTAAGCTGTAGTGAGAAATTCTAATTTACTGCGATAGAAATAATTAGTGTAGAGTGAAAGAGAACACGTCAGTAACTACTTTTGCCAAAGAAAATCAGTAGTTGCTTGGCGCCAACTGAGAGGTGGAAAGGGACGGCAAGGGTAGAAGTGCTAATGAAGTGTGGCGTAAGCTGACTGAGGGGTGTGCTATGTTAAGTATGCTTTCCACAACAACAAAGATGCTTCCTGCAATATACAGAAAGCATCTTTGTTAAAATAATCTATTTTAGTTTTTAAAAGCAGCAAGGCTGATTAGTCAGCACAGAGAAGCCTGCTTCTTCAAATTTAGCTTTGATTTCTTCGATTTGTTCTTTATCACGAGTTTCCAGTTCCAACTTCAGATAGCAGCCTGTAATCGGCATTTTGATATCATTGCGGTTGTGGTGCACACTGATAACATTGGCGCCGCATTGGCTGACGATTTCGGTTACCAGACGCAGTTGACCAGGGCGGTCATCTAGGGCAATGGCTAAATCAACCTTACGGCCGCTGGTAATCTGACCACGGGTGATAACACGGGAAAGAATGTTTACGTCGATATTGCCACCGGAAACCAAGCAGACAACTTTTTTTCCTTGCAAGGGTAACTTGTTAAATAAGGCCGCAGCAATAGGAGTAGCACCTGCACCTTCGGATACTAATTTTTGTTTTTCCATTAAAGCTAAAATACCGGCTGCGATTTCATCTTCGCTGACAGTAACAATGTCGTCAACATATTTATTGATTAATTTATAAGTGTTTTCACCAGGGGTTTTTACGGCAATACCGTCGGCAAAGGTTTTTACTTTATCTAAAGTGCAGTAATGATGCTCATGGAAAGCTTTAAACATACTGGGAGCACCGGCAGCTTGTACACCATAGATTTTAACCTCCGGACGCAGGCTTTTGATTGCAAAAGCTACGCCGCTGATTAAGCCGCCGCCACCGATAGGGACAATAACAGCATCAAGGTCGGGCAGCTGTTCTAAGATTTCTAAACCGATACTGCCTTGACCGGCGATAACAAGCTCATCATCATAGGGATGGATAAAAGTCATACCGCTTTCTTCCTGCATTTGTACGGCACGGTCATGGGCTTCGTCATAGGCACCGGGAACAAGCTCTACTTGTGCACCTAAGCGTTTGGTATTTTCTACTTTCATAATCGGTGCACCACTTGGCATACAGATAACGCTTTTAATACCCATCTGTGTGGCAGCTAAGGCTACGCCTTGAGCATGGTTGCCGGCACTGCAGGCAATAACGCCTTTATCACGTTCTTCTTGGGAAAGCTGGCTGATTTTGTAATAGGCACCACGTACCTTAAAACTGCCTGTGACTTGCAGATTTTCGGTTTTTAGATATAAATCAAGGCCCGGTGCCAGGTTCGGTGCGGCAATCAGATCGGTCTTACGGGCGATTTTTTTCAAAACGAAAGAGGCATGATAGATTTTGTCCAGTGTCAGCATAATAGCCCTCCTACACTCAATATTGTTAATGTCCACTACCAATGGAAAAATTCGCGTTTGTCCACGGATTATCTTTAAGCATATTATAGATAGGGAAGCCTATTAAGTCAAGCAGAAAAGCGGGTAATTCTGCATATTATGCTCAGCCTAAAAAGAAGGGTGAAATACTGATGAACTTTTCGTGTTGTGCCAGGTACTGCTCCTTTTCAATATTCCTAAAAAATGGTATGATATGGTATACGTAAGTTTTATTTTTGCTTGTGTGCAGGCAGAAAATTAAGGATAAGTTTATGTGCGAAAGGAGATTGAAAGATGAGCAATTGGATAGAAGTAAACGTGGCTGTAACCCATGAAGCAGTGGAGGTAGTTTCTGAAATTTTGACTGAAGCAGGTTCTAAAGGTGTAGCTATTGAGGACCCGAAGCTGATTAATGATTTACGCAACAGCGGTACTTGGGAGCTGTGTGATATTCCGGAGCAGCAAAATACAGAGGTGGTTACTGTCAGCGGTTATTATGCTGATGATGAAAAGTTGCAGAACCGCCTGGCAGAGATTGAAGCAGGTCTGGCAGAGGTGGAGGAACGCATCGGTAAATACCGTTTCGGTAATACCCGTTTCCGCAAGGTTTCCGAGCAGGATTGGGCTAATGAATGGAAACAGTATTTCCATGTTACTCATGTAGGCCAAAGCTTGGTTATTAAACCCAGCTGGGAGGAATATATTGCCAAAGAGGGTGAGCACGTTATCGAAATCGACCCGGGGATGGCTTTCGGTACTGGTACTCATCATACTACTAATATGATGATGGAGCGTCTGGAAAAGGTTATGCCGCAGGATGCGACTGTGTTTGATGTTGGTACCGGCAGTGGCATTTTGGCTATTGCAGCAGCTTTATGTGGCGCGAAAGAGGTTAAGGCTGTGGATATTGACGGCGTTGCTGTACGTGTTGCCCGTGAAAATGTAGCTGATAATCATTTGAGCGATAAAATCGAGGTACGTGAAGGCGATTTACTCCATGGTACTGAAGGTAAGGCTGATGTTATTATTGCCAATATTATTGCCGATATTATTATTATGCTGCTGAAGGATATTCCAGTGAAGTTGAATGATAATGGTATTTTCTTAGCCAGTGGTATTATTGAAGAGCGTGTGGCTGATATTGAAGCCGAAGCTGCCAAAGAGGGCTTAAAAGTTGATGCAATCGACCACCGTGGCGGTTGGGTTGTTATGCAGTTCAGCAAGAAATAAGTTGTGAGGGAGAAGCAAGATGCATCGTTTTTTTGTACCTCAGTTATATAATGAAGAAATGACTATTGAAGGTGTGGATGTCCGTCATATTAGTAAGGTATTGCGTATGCAGCCAGGTGCGCAGTTGCAGATTGTCAGTGATGATGGTGTCAGTGCTTTGGCGGAAATCAGTGCTATTGATAGTGAGAAGGTTACTGTACGCTGTTTAGAAAAATTAGCAGAAAGTCATGAGCCGCGCGTTAAGTTGACTTTAGCACAAGGATTAGCTAAAGGTGAAAAAATGGATTTTATTATCCAGAAGGCTGTGGAGATGGGTGCTTATAGTATTGTGCCTGTGGCGATGGAGCATTCCGTAGTCCGTCTTGATGGTGCTAAGGCTGCTAAAAAGGTGGAGCGTTGGCAGAAAATTGCCGAAAGTGCTGCTAAGCAGAGTAAGCGTGATATTATCCCGGTAGTGCAGCCTGTACAGAGTATGCAGGAAATGCTTACGGGTAATGATTGTGCTACGAAGATTATTGCTTATGAATGTGAGGACCGACAGAGCCTGAAGAAGGCTTTGCAGAGTGCCGAAAAGAAAGCCACTATTACCGATTTGTTGTTGATGATTGGGCCTGAAGGCGGCATCAGCGAGCAGGAATTGGGAATGGCTCGTGAGCATGGAGCTGTGCCTGTAAGTTTAGGACGCCGTATTTTACGTGCAGAAACCGCAGGCTTGGTGGCCATTAGCGCTATCTTTTATGAAACAGGCGATTTAGGAGATTAATATATAATGAAGAAAATTGCTTTTTATACTTTGGGCTGTAAGGTCAATCAGGCAGATACGGCCAGCATGGAGGAGATTTTCCGTGCTGCAGGTTATGAGATTGTAGACTTTAATAAGCCTGCTGATATTTATTTGATTAATACTTGCGTTGTTACTAATACAGGTCAACGTAAATCACGTCAGATTATTAATCGTGCTGTTCGTAATCATCCCTTGTCTTTAGTGGTGGTTACGGGCTGTTATCCACAGACAGCGGCGGATGAGGTGCGTGCTATTGAGGGTGTCGATGTTATCATCGGCAATCAGGAGCGTGGACGTATTGTCGAGCTGGTGGAGGAGTCTTTGCTTTCTAAGAAAAGCAAGGTGCTGGATAATGTGCAGAAAATGACGGTGGATACTAAGTTTGAAGAATTAGGTGTCGGTACTGAAACCGATAAAACTCGTGCTTTTCTGAAGATTCAGGAGGGCTGTAATCAATATTGCACTTATTGCATTATTCCGTATGCTCGTGGTCCGTTGCGTAGCCGCAGCTTGGACAGTATTCGCGAGGAAGTCGGCAAATTAGTGGCCGCAGGCTATAAAGAGGTTGTGCTGATTGGTATTCATTTGGGCTGCTATGGTAAGGAGCTGGTGAAGAACGGTGAGCATATTACTTTATATGATGCAGTGCAGGCTGCTTTGAGTGTAGAGGGTGTATGTCGTCTGCGTTTGGGTTCCTTGGAATCTGTAGAGGTAGAACCGCGTTTGTTGGAATTGATGGCTAACGAACCGCGTTTATGCAAGCATTTGCATTTACCGTTGCAGAGTGGCTGCGATAAAATTTTAAAGGCTATGCATAGACCTTATGATACTGCGCGTTTCCAGGCTCTGCTCAAGGATATTCGTGCTCAGGTGCCTGATGTGGCCATTACGACTGATATTATTGTAGGTTTCCCCGGCGAAACGGAGGAGGACTTTGCAACTACTTTGGAATTTGCCCGTCAATGCGGTTTTGCCAAAATGCATATTTTCCCCTATTCTAAGCGGAAGGGAACTCCTGCTGAATCCATGCCGGACCAAGTGGATGAAGCAGTGAAGAGTGAGCGTGCTGCTAGATTGGCTGCCGTTGATGAAGAACTGCATCAGGAAATGTTACAAAGTATGCTCGGCAAGACGGAAGAGGTTTTGTTTGAGCAGCCTGTAGATGTTGGCTATATGGAAGGTTTATGCGGTCCTTATCTGCGTGTTGTTGTACCTGCTTCCCCGGAGCTAGCAGGAGAAATCTGTCAGGTGAAAATCACCGGCGTACAGGATGATTGGTTACGCGGAGAAATTTTAGAGAATTAATAAATAATTAGCAGGATAATTTTCGTAAGCATAGAATGTAATACTTATTAACAATATGAGAGGAGGGAGAAAATGGCTGAAGATTGCATTTTCTGCAGAATTATCAAGGGTGAAATTCCGTGCGATAAGGTTTACGAAGACGATAAAATGCTGGCTATGCGTGATATTGCTCCAGCTGCACCGGTGCATGTACTGTTGCTGCCGAAAGAGCATACTGATAACATCACTACTGCTGATCCCGAACTTGTTGCATATATGTTGGGAAAAGTAAAAATGATTGCTGAAAAAACCGGTATTGCCGAGAAGGGTTTCCGTGTTGTTATCAACACTGGTGACGAAGGCGGACAGACTGTTAAGCATCTGCATATTCACGTAATTGGCGGTAAAGTATTAGGCTGGCCGCCGTGCTAAAATATTGACAAGACTTGTGTTTTCTTGTATAATATTTTAGTAAGTGTTTTTATGTGGTTACACAGAAAAACTTAATTTGCAGATACACTTCCCTAAGTGTGTGGAGGGAGGGAGAACAGATGGCAGAAATTAAAGTTGGCAAAAACGAAACTTTAGACAGCGCACTGCGCAGATTTAAAAGAGCAACCCAAAAGGCAGGCATTCTTTCTGAGGTAAGAAAACGCGAACATTATGAAAAACCGAGCGTTGCCCGTAAGAAAAAATCCGAAGCAGCCAGAAAACGTAAAACCAGATAATTGGAGGCGGGCTGTATGTCTATAAAAGACCAATTGACTGCAGATATGAAGCAAGCCATGAAAGACAGAGAAGCAGGTAAACTGCGTTTAGCTGTTATCCGCATGGTTCGCGCTAATATTAAAAATGTTGAAATCAATGACAAGAAAGAGCTTACTGATGAAGAAGTTCTGTCTGTATTGATGAAAGAGGTCAAAATGCGTCAAGACTCTGTTGAAGAATTTAAAAAAGCAGGTCGTGACGAATTGGTTGCACAAGCTGAGGAAGAAATTGCTATTTTAAAGAAATATCTTCCGGAAGCACTCAGTGATGACGAACTGAAAGCCATCGTAGCTGAAGTTGTTGCCACTGTCGGCGCTACTACCATGAAAGATATGGGCAAAGTAATGCCGGCTGTTATGGCCAAAACCAAAGGCCGTGCAGATGGTAAACGTATTAACGCTATCGTTCGTGAATTACTCAAATAATTACGATAACCGTGTTAGAGCAATCTGGCACGGTTATTCTGTATTTTGAACAAAATTTATGCAGGAAGATGTTGTTGTGCCCATATGTTTGTAATAAACGTTGCATAATAGCATCTTTTTTTGTTCACAAAATAATAATTTTTCCTTTAACGCTTTTCAATGGTATAATGAAAGAAAATAAATAAAGGAGGTTGAGCTATGCCTCTAGAGGCTTGGTTATTGCTTAGCGGAATTATTTTGTTGATAATCGAAGTTATAATTCCCGGCTTCGGAATTTTCGGCATTTCCGGCTTATTTTGCCTGACAGTGGGCTTGTACTGCCTGATGGGAGGCGGTGTAGTGTCCATGCTGGCAGTTGCAGGTATGTATATTATCCTGGCTTTAGGTGTTTTGTTTCTCTGGTTGTATCTGCCTCGGGAAAGCAAGTGGAACCCGTTCGTGCTGTGGGAGAAGCAGAGTAACAGCACCGGCTATACAGGTAGTGATGATTTAACTGCTTTGTGTGGCCAATGCGGTACTGTCTTAACGCCTCTGCGTCCTGCAGGAACGGTGCAGATAGGCAGAAAGCGTTTTGATGTCAGCAGCTTGGGAGAGTATATCGACAAGGGAACTGCTGTACAGGTAATTAAAGTAGAAGGAAGTAAAATTTTTGTTGAAGAAGTAAAGGAGTAAACGTATGGATTTGTTGTTTAATTTTGTGTTTGGCAGTGGGTTTATGTTCATCATTGTTATTGCCTTAATTGCCGTATTTTTCAACTTTGTACCTTTGGGCTTGTGGATTAGTGCCATTGCCGCAGGTGTTAATGTCGGTATTTTCACCTTAATCGGTATGCGTTTACGTCGTGTGCCTGCATCTCAAATCGTTCTGCCGTTGATTAAGGCTAATAAGGCAGGTTTGGATGTTAATGTTAATCAATTAGAAGCGCATTATCTGGCAGGCGGTAATGTTGACCGCGTTATTGATGCTTTGATTGCCGCTCATCGTGCTCAAATAGAATTGACCTTTGAACGTGGCTGTGCTATCGACTTAGCAGGTCGTAATGTATTGGAAGCTGTACAAATGAGTGTTAACCCTGAGGTTATTGAAACTCCTGTTGTTAGTGCAGTAGCCAAAGACGGTATTGAGCTGAAGGTTAAAGCACGTGTTACAGTACGTGCTAATATTGACCGTCTGGTAGGTGGTGCCGGTGAAGCAACCATTATTGCCCGTGTCGGTGAAGGTATCGTTACTAATGTAGGCTCCAGTGATGATCATAGTAAGGTATTAGAAAATCCTGATTTCATTTCTAAAACTGTTTTGGATAAAGGCTTGGATGCAGGTACTGCTTTTGAAATTCTTTCCATTGATATTGCGGACGTTGATGTAGGCCGTAACATCGGTGCTGCTTTGATGACAGACCAAGCAGAGGCTGATAAACGCATTGCACAGGCACGTGCAGAAGAGCGTCGTGCAATGGCTGTAGCTAAGGAACAGGAAATGAAGGCTTATACTCAAGAAATGCAGGCGAAGGTTGTAGAAGCACAAGCAAAAGTTCCTACAGCTATGGCAGCAGCTTTGGAAAGCGGTCGTCTTGGTGTGATGGATTATTATCGTCTGAATAATATTCAGGCTGATACCCAAATGCGTCGTAATATTGCCGAAGCAGAAGATGCAGATGGTAACGATAAGCCTGTAGGTAAATAAACGAGGTCACTATTATGAGTGATTTATTTGACGTATTGATACCCGCAATTATTTTGGGAATGTTGTGTAAAGGTGTTTTAGAGGTGCTTTTGGGCGGCAAGAAAAGAAGAACGCCGGAAGAAACTCATGAAACGACTGGAGAAACCACTCTGCCTGATTATGATATTACTGAACAGGACGGCAGCATCAAGCCGCCTCAGCGAGAGAATCCGGCAGAAAAATTTAATCGTGCTCTGCGTAAGTATGAGCAGGAGAAGCTGGCACAGCAGGATGACAATGTTTATGATGAAAGTAAGCCTCAAAGTGCAAAGCAACGTATTCACCGTGATGATGAGCTGGTTCATGAAACAAAAGGCAGGATTTATCATGACAGTGTGCCGTTGTCCCAAGGTAAGTCCACTGTCAAGGAAGCTCCTGTTGTTCATGATAAGGGTCATATTTATCAGGAGAATAAATTCCGCGGCTATAATAATTATCAGCCGTCAACAATTACTGCTGTGGATAAGTTTACGGTACAACCTCTGCAGCAACAGCCGAAGCCGAAGGTGAAATTAAAGCGTGCGGCCTTGGTGCAGGGGTTTATCATGGCTCAGGTGCTTGACAAGCCACGTAGCTTAAAACCTTATGGTATGGAAGAAAATCTATAAATCCGGATTTGGGATGGAGATGTTTTACAATGCTGGAAAATTTAGATTTGAGTAAAAAGGTTTCAAAAGAAGATTTCAACAAAATCATGGATGATTTAGGCGAACGTTTAGGTCGTGCTCAAAGATTGGCAAGAGATGCGAAAAAGCCTGTAATTATTATTTTTGAGGGCTGGCGCGGTGCGCGTCGCAGTTCCATCATTAATACGATGATGCAGGAAATGGATGCCCGTGGTTTTAATGTTTATTCTAGCGTTCATATGGTAAAAAAGGATTATAAGCAACCGTTTTTCGCTTTCTTTTGGCAGCATTTACCTGCTTTAGGTAATATTGCGGTATATCACCGTAGTTGGTACTATTTGAAAAATGCTTATGAAACTGCCGATGGCGATTTAAAAGGTGCTGATTGTGCAGATTTGTCTTTTGAACATATTAATCGGTTTGAAAAAATGTTGACCGATGATAATTACATCATTCTGAAATATTTCTTGCACTTATCTCCGAAACAGCAGAAAGAAAATTTGGAAAAGAATGCTAAAACTTTAGGCCGTGCCTGGAGAGAGATTAATCCTGCTCTTGATGACAGCAAAGAGTATAATAAATTCTTGAACCGTTATGAAAAAATGCTAGAGGCTACTGATAAATCCAATGCTCCTTGGCATTTAATCGCGGCTGATGATCGTCGCAGTGCAGAAATCGAAATTATCACTTCTATTGTTGACAGTATTGAAACCGCCGTAGCAGCACCTAAAGAGGAACCTGCAGAGGCTGTGCATAATAATGCTCAATATGATGTTTTAAGTCAGGTTAATGCTTCTCAGGAAATGTCCAAGGCTGAATATAAAGAAAAGCTGGATAAATATCAGAAACGTTTGCGTCAGCTGCAGATTGAAATGTTTAAGAAGCAAATTGCTACTGTTATCTGCTTTGAGGGTTGGGATGCTGCAGGTAAGGGTGGTGCTATTCGTAGACTGACTGCGGCTTTAGATCCCTTAGGCTTTAGAGTACATCCTATTGCTGCACCGAATTTGGTAGATAAGCAATTCCATTATCAATGGCGCTTCTGGATGAATCTGCCTGACCCAGGTACTATTTCTATCTTTGACCGTTCCTGGTATGGACGTGTCATGGTAGAACGTGTAGAGGGCTTTGCTAAGCCTTATGAATGGCAGCGTTCTTATGACGAAATCAAGGATATGGAGATGCAGTGGGCGGAGCATGGTATTGCTATTGCTAAATTCTGGTTGCAGATTGATAAGGATGAGCAACTGCGTCGCTTTAATGACCGTCAGGGAGATCCGATGAAGCAATGGAAGATTACTGATGAGGATTGGCGTAACCGTGAAAAGTGGGATGCTTATGAGGATGCAGTTAATGAAATGTTGGTACGTACCGATACATCTTATGCTCCCTGGACTATTGTTGAAGGTAATAATAAATATTATGCTCGTTTAAAAGTATTAAAAACAGTGATAGATTTGTTTGAAAAGAAATTAGCAGAGAAAAATTAAGTGTTCATAAAGAGGAGAATGAGAAAGAATTTTGTCTTGGAAAATTAAAAATTATTTACAAGAAACACGTGCAGAGGAAACAGGTGCGCAGGTTTATCCTCCGGGACTGCGTCAGCCCATTGCCTTTGTTTACCCCAATGTGTATCACTTAGGTATGTCTAACTTAGGTATGCATATTTTATATCAAATAATTAATCAACGTTCTGATAGTGCCTGTGAAAGATTTTTTTTGCCGGATAAGCAACTGTTGCAGGAGCATATCAAAAGCAGGACTTCTCTGCTAAGTATTGAAACAGGTCGTCCGTTAGCCGATTTTAAGGTTATTTTTGTGATGCTGTCCTTTGAGATGGATTATGATAATTTGCTGACAGTGCTTGATTTAGGTAATATTAAGCTGCGTGCGGCAGAGCGTAACGAAAAAGAGCCACTGGTGATTATCGGCGGTCCTTGTGCTACTTTTAATCCAGAGCCTTTAGCAGCCGTTGCTGATGCGTTCGTTATCGGCGAGGGCGAAGAGGTGGTACAGCAGATTTTAGATATTGTTTATGATGCTGATGATAAACATACTGCTTTAGAGCAGTTGAAAAATACTGACGGTGTTTATGTACCTAAATTCTATGAGCCTGAGTATGATGTAGAGGGTAATTTCTGCAAATTACAGCCGTTAGATGATGCACCGGCGACTATCAAGCGTCAATGGGTACGTGATATTGATGCTTATCCCCATACATCTGCCATTGTGACTAGCGGTACCGAGTTTGAGGATATGTATATTGTTGAAGTAGCACGTGGCTGCGGACGTCATTGTCGTTTCTGTATGGCAGGATATTGCTTCCGTAAACCGCGTCCGCGTAAGCTGGAAAATATCTTGGTTGATATCGCTAACCGTCCGTCGCGTACAAAAAAGGTCGGTCTGATGGGTGCTGCTGTTTCTGATCATCCGCAGATGCAGGAGCTTACCGAATATCTGGTGGAAAATAAAATTCCGTTCAGCGTAGCTTCCATGCGTGCTGATATGTTGACCCAGCCTTTGGCACATGCTTTAGCAGGCAGCGGCCAACGGACTATGACTGTGGCACCGGAGGCAGGTAGTGAGCGTATGCGCGCTGCCATCAATAAAGGTATTACCGAAGAGCATATTTATAGTGCGATTGAAATGGCTGCAGCTGCAGGTATGCGTAATATTAAGCTGTATTATATGATTGGTCTGCCTGGTGAGGAAACTCAGGATATTGTCGATACTGTAGATATGATTTTACGTATCCGTGAGAAAATGGATGCTATTGGCAATAAAGGTGAGCTGGTTATCAGCGTCAATGGCTTTGTGCCCAAACCCTTTACGCCGTATCAATGGGCTTCTTTGTGTGATGTACGTACTTTAAAACAACGCTTTAAGATGCTCAATGACGGCTTAAAGAAGAGTAAGCATATTAAGCTGATTACCGAGTCCTTAAAGGAAACTGTTATTCAATCCGTATTAGCTCGTGGTGATCGTCGTATGGGTGAATATTTGTTGGAAGCACATACTAGCGGTCAGAACCTGAAAAGTGTGCTGCGTGGTCATAAACTGAATGCTGACGAATTGGCCGAGCGTGAGCTGGATATTGATGCACCACTGCCGTGGGATCATCTTGATATGGGTGTGACTAAAGAATATCTGCAAAAGGAATTACAGCGCAGTAATGAGGGTAAGTTTACGCCGATGTGCTTTGATAATTGTAAACGCTGTGGAGTGTGCCGCTAATGAAAAATTTTGTACTTGAACAAAAGAAAAATATTTGGTTCGGTACTTTTCCTTTATTAAGTGAGGCAGGTGTGGTAAATGCCTGCAGCTGCCGTCTGCATGGACAGTCGGCCTTGGTGGAGGATACTTTGAATCTAGCTTTGCATGTTCATGATGTACCGGAGCTGGTGCGTGCTAATAGAAAGCTATTTGCTGATGCTATCGGTGTGCCGGCGGAGAGATTTACGACTTGTGCACAGGTTCATGGGTCTAAGGTGCAGGTGGTTACAGAAGAGCTTGTCGGTGCAGGTGCTGTTGATTTTGCCGATACTATTGCCGACACTGATGCTTTGGTAACGAATCTTACCCAAGTACCGCTATTACTATTTTTTGCTGACTGTGTACCGGTTCTGTTAGTTGACCGTCGCTCAAAGGTCATTGGCCTGGCACATGCAGGTTGGCGTGGTACGGTAGCAGATATTGCTGCTAAAACTGTTCGCACTATGCAGGAAGCTTTTGGTAGTCAGCCGCAGGATATTGTGGCAGCCATCGGACCGTCCATCGGCAGTTGTTGTTATGAGGTGGATGATTTTGTACGTGATAAGGCTGAAGGCTACGAAGAATATTTTACTCCTATAGCTTCTAAGCCCGGTCATTATATGCTTGATTTATGGGGGTATAATATGGCTGTTTTACGTGATGCAGGTGTTCCTGCTGAGCAGATTGTTTGTGCTGAGGTCTGCACAGCTGATAATCACGAACTGTTCTGCAGTTATCGTGCAGAAAATGGCGTAACTGGACGTATGGGTGTCTGCCTGATGTTGAAATAGTGTCAACGTTCTTAGTTTTGTATCATTAAAAAATGAGCTTGTGCAAAAACAATGTTTGCTAAAGCTATTAAAAAACGCTTAACTATTGTGATATGTACCCTCTTTACTGGACAAACCGGTAAGGAGGGTATCTTTATTTCAGACTTAGAAAAATAGTTAGAGGTATAGCTTATGAAATTAGGAGTAATATAATGTGTATAAAAGTAATAATCTGTTATCTGTTTCAGCTATTTAAGCAAGTTTTTCTAGTTATTGCATAGTAAAAATTAATATTTATAAAAGGTCTATGCCTTTGATGTACTTAAACAAGCAACATATTAAAATAATAGTATATACTGTATAATTATATAAAAATCACATTGAGATATACTATTCG
>Cam_p2__coassemble_1062_pt1 | contig 31633 bp, 29 predicted proteins | sample Cam_p2__metabat2_high_PE_007 | metagenome-assembled genome bin Cam_p2 | reverse complement strand
TTTTATATAAAATTATATATTATTTGTAACAGCTTTACCCCTCTATTTATTTAATAATGGTTCTATTTTTCGGAAAATACGTCTAGCATTATTATAGAAGACGTCTTCATGATACTCCTGAGGAATAACCAGAGCAATCATATTAATATAAATATCGATATTGATTAACGGCCAATCACTACCGTACATTACACGACTGTAATCACCCATATAATTCAGCCAGGTACGTAAATGGCGAAAAAATCCTGCATGATGTTCTAGTAACGGCAATGGCTTAGGATTACCTTCTAATAGTCCTGATAAATCCATGCAGACATTAGGATTTTTTCCTGCTACCTCGGCTGCATCCGTAATCCACGGGCAACCGCAGTGGGCAATGACAAATTTAACACGAGGAAAATTAACTGCCGCTTCATCAACAGTCAAAGGATGGGAATATTTCAATAGTCCTTTAGGATTAGCAGTATCTCCTGTATGAATAACTACGGGCAGGTCATAGGCCTCTGCCAACTCAAATAAGGGCCAATGACGCTTATCATTAACATAAACATCATTATATCCTGGATATAATTTAAAACCTAAGCAATGCGGCTCTTGAATATAATGCTCAAACTCACGGGCAGTAGCTGTAGCATTAGCTGCAGTAATCTGCTCACTAGACACACCCATGCAATAACCCATATTCTCCGGCTGATTATAATGCTCCTCGTCAAAAGGAGCTGCCAAATCAATCATACGCGGAGGCACACCGCCATAACGTGAAGATGTATAAAAGGTATTCCCCATAGCTACAGAAAACACAATATTATGCTTTTTACAAATACTTCTCCAGCACGCTGCTGTATTTTCGTAACCTGCATTTTTCGCTACCTGTACAAAGCCATCCTTGTTGTAATAATGCATATGTGCGTCAATAATTTTCATTTGCCCATCCTCTTCCCCAGTTTCGCTTAACGAATTTCTTCTTTATCTACAGGCAATACAAGATTCAATACCATCGCTACAATAAATACCACAGCTACACAGTTTTCGGCAAAAACGTTTTTCACCAAATCCGGGAAAATTTTAAAAATTGCCGGAGTTTGAGTAAAACCGATGCCGATACTTAAAGCTAAAGAAGCAATGGTAATATTACGTGTAGAATAACCGCAGCCGGCAATCATCTGCACGCCGCTAACTACAATGGAGCCGAACATCATCAAGGTACAGCCGCCTAATACCGATTCAGGCAGAGAAGCCAACAGCACGCCTAAAGCAGGGAACAAGCCGGAGAGAATCATAATAACCGCACCGGTCATAATAGCAAAACGGTTCACTACTTTAGTCATGGCAATTAAGCCTACATTCTGACTGAAAGAGGTAATCGGCATACAACCGAAGAAGGATGACAGACTACTGATGAAGCCGTCGCAGGCAATAGAACCGGCAACCTCTTTTTCGGTAACATTACGACGTAAGCCAATAGCAGTCATAGCAGATGTATCACCAATGGTTTCTGTTGCAGAAACCAAGAAGATTAAAAAGAAGGCAAAAATTGCATCAGCATGAAACTCCATGGTAAAGGGCATAATTTTAGGAATAGCAATAAAGCCGACTTCTGTCATTTTGCTCAAGTTTACCAAGCCGAAGAAATAAGCGGTAATATAACCAACTACTAAACCGAACAATACGGAAAGCTGTTTATAAAAAGATTTAGCAAAAACATTAAAGCCAATGCAGCTAAATAAGGTAACAGTACCTACAATAATATATTTCGCATCACCGAAATTAGGATTGCCGAAACCACCGCCAAAGGAATTAGCACCGACAGCCAGTAAGCTGAAGCCGATGGAGGTTACTACGGTTGCCGCAACAATTGGCGGAATAAAACGACGCCAATATTTAGCTCCCAAGCCTAACAGTCCTTCCAAAATACCGCCGACCAGTACAGCACCCATAATACCGCCATAGCCGTACTTACTGCCGATAACACAGGCAATAGAAACGAAAGTGAAGCTAATACCCATGACTATGGGCAAACCGCTACCGATACGCCATACAGGATAGAGCTGAATCAAAGTACCGATACCTGCTATAATCATCGCAGATTGTACTAAAGCTGCACTTTGCTCCACGGGCATCTTGATTACACCGGCTACAATCAGAATCGGTGCAATATTGGCCACAAACATTGCTAAAATATGTTGCAGACCGAAAGGAACTGCTTTTCCTACCGCTATTTTACCATCTAATTCGTAAATCGGATCCGTATTTGTTTTTGCCATTATTTATCCTCACTTCTGAATTGAATAGTACCGCTAGCAGCATCCATTTTGTCAATAATAGCCAAGCTATGCAGATTATAGCCGTCTTTGCGCAATTTGTCGCCGCCACCCTGGAAACCTTTTTCTACCGCTACACCTATACCCTCTACAGTACCTCCTGCTTGACGGACTAAATCAATCAAGCCTTCTAAAGCACAGCCGTTAGCTAAAAAGTCATCAATAATCAGTACATGGTCTTCCTGATTCAGATATTTTTTAGCAACAATAACATCATTATCTTTGTTATGAGTATAAGAATGAATATTGGTAAAGTATACATCACGGTCCATATTGCTGCCACTGGATTTTTTGGCAAAAACAACAGGCACGCCGAAATACATTGCTGCAACGCAGGCAATACCGATACCGGAAGCTTCAATAGTTAAAATCTTATTAATTTGGCAATCAGCGAAAAGTCTTTTAAACTCTTTGCCTAATTCTGCAATAAAAGGTACATCAATCTGATGATTCAAAAAGCTGTCAACCTTTAATACATTACCGCTTTTTATTACACCATCTTTTAAAATTTTTTCTTCTAATAATTGCATAATAAGTCCTCCATTCATGTACAATTTACATAAATTTTATAAAGTTTATTTTATCACAGACTAATATGCTGGTAAAGAGTAGAATTACACATCATGCTCATAAATTCTCAACGCTAAAGCACAATGTTGCATCACTCTTATCATTATACCAATACACGTACAGTACTACCAAAGCCATTGCCATGAGCATTCTTGCTGACAACTATTTTACGGTCAATCGCCTCCTGCAAGCTTTCCACATGAGAAATAATACCTACTAAACGGTTGCCTGCACTCAAACCCTGCAAAACATTTATCGCCTGCTCCAAGGCCTCACTGCTCAAGGAACCGAATCCTTCATCAATAAACATGGTTTCCAGCTCAATACCACCGGCACTGGACTGTACTTCATCAGCCAAGCCTAAAGCCAAAGCCAGAGAAGCCAAGAATGATTCACCACCGGAAAGAGTTTTTACGCTACGCTTTTGACCGCTGTTATGATCTAAAATAGCTAAATCCAAACCGGTCTTGCTACGCTTATTTTCGGCATCCTCTACACTTGCACGTAAAAGCTCATACTGGCCGTTGGTCATATTTAACAGACGCAGATTGGCCTTGCGGATAATATTATCGAAATAAGTCATCTGTACATATGTTTCCAGATTAACACGCTGCTTACCGGTCAGATTACCACCTAAGGTATCCGCCAGATTCTGCAATAATTGATATTGATGTTCACAGACGGCAATTTTAGTGCGTGTACATTTTACCTCACTTACAATTTCATGATTAATTTTTATACTTGCATATAATTCTTTTCCCTGCTTTTGAAAAATCTCCTGCTGTTCCAGAATACTTTTCTTTGTTTCATTTAAAGTATCCTCATCAATATTCCCATTAAACTGCTGCAACTGCTTATGTACCTGTTGTAGCATCCCCTGCTGTTGACTAAACTTACTTTCCGCCGCATTAAATTTCTCTTGTAGGTTCTTTACATCCTTGCCCAGTTCTACCTTGTGTTTAACAAACTGCTCAGCCTTTTTTACATTCTCGCTCAACTGCTTACGCTGCACATCCAAGGTTAATAAGACGGATTGTGCTATCTGTAAAAGCTCCTGCGTATCCTTAGGCTCTGCTAAAGGTAAATCTTCCTCCATAACCTGTTTTAACTCCGCAAATAAATTACGCTGTTGGTTAACGTGCTCACCTTCCTTGATGGACAACACTCTCTGATCATGCTGCACATGATTCTGCAAATTTTCTTCTTCATTTTTCAAAAGCTTTAACTTTTCTTCTGCTTTAGACTGATCAGGATACTTTTCCCACAGCTCTTTGTATTCATTTTTTACCTGAGTATATTCTTGCTTCAACTTTTGACGTCGATTCTGTGCACGAGTAATAATCTCTTTTTCTTCCCCGCATTGGAAGTGTTCGCTACCGAAAGCTTGAATTTGTTTAATCTCCGCTTCAACGACAGCACTTTGTTTTTGAAATTCATTAGAGCAGTTCTCGCTCGTCTTGCGGCACCTTTCCAAAGCTTCTGCTGCCTTATCTACATCATCTTGAGTAGCATTCTGCTCGGGTAAAGTTGCTACATGAGGATGCTCCAAAGAACCGCAAACAGGACAAGGCTTATTGACCTCTAACTTCTGTGCCAAAATGCCGGCCTGTGAAGCTAAAAAAGCTTGATATTTCTTTGTATAGATATCCAATTGAGCTTTTTCTATTTTTAAGGCATCCTGTAATTTCTGTTTAGCTTCAGCTAATATTTGTTGATTAGTACAATTAGCTTCATAGACATCCAGAATTTCTTTTATTTTTTTCCCTTCTTCAGCAATGGTTTGTAAACGACTTTCCAACTTAGTCATTTTTAATTGAGCATTATGGCCATCTTCTACATTAATTTCCTGGGAAATACGTTCTTCATGCTTTTTTTGCCAATTTTCCGTAGCTGTATTTACATTATCTCTGAACTTCTTCAGCTCTTTTTCATTATCCATTAGCTGCTTATGCAAATAGCTGACATTAGTATAAATCTTATCATGATTATCATATCGATGCTTTGCTTTTTCGTAGTTTACCTCTGCATCTTCATACTGCTCCGTTTCCTTTTGCTTGTCCTCAAGCAGCTGCTTTAATGCATTTACCTCTGCTTTTGTCTTTGTCAACTCCTGCTGCTTGTTTTGTGCATCAATTTCTATACTTCGATATTGTGCAATCTGTTCTAAATCCTTGTCTACCTGTTGTAATTGCTCTGTCAAATGCTGATGCTGATTACTTAACTTGTCCATAGCACTAGTATCATACTGCATCAATTGTTCTACTAATTCAACAGCCTCTTCCACATGACCGATAAAGTCAACCTCTTGCCATTTTTTTAGCCGCTCCTGCTCAGAAAAATACTGTGCGCCACATTTAATCTTCTTTAAACTTTGCTGTACTTCTACTTGCAAACCTTCATAAATCTTTTTCTGCATTCCGGCTTTAGCTTTAATCTTATCTTGAAAATCTTGAAAGAAATAAGTATGAAACAGTTGACGGAAAATTTCACTGCGTTTTTCCGTATTCGTTTCTAACAGCTCACGGAATTTGCCTTGGGCAATCATAGCAATCTTGACAAATTGTTCATAAGTAACTCCTAAAAGCTCCACAATAGCCGGTGTAACCTCGCTCATCTTCGTCACCGGTGGACGACCATCAGGATAATATAACTCGGCTCCGGGTTTTTCCGTAGTCATACCATTACCACGTTTAGCAGGACGTAAATACTCCGGATTACGACGTACTTTATAAATCTTACCCTTATATAAAAATTCTAATTCCACAAAAGTCGGAGTATCAGGCACTGCATATTGACTACGTAGCATACTAGCTTCACGGGTTTTACCACTTGTTTCCCCATATAAGGCATAAGTCAACGCATCAAAAAGCGTAGTTTTACCTGCACCCGTATCACCGGTAATCAAATACAATCCTTGATTTCCCAGTTTCGTAAAATCTACCTCTACTCTTTCGGCATACGGGCCGAAAGCACTTACAGTTAATTTTAACGGCTTCATGCGTCTTCACCCTCCATTTCATCCAGTAAGGATTGTACTACCTCTCTCTGCTCCGTACTTAAAGGCTGATTATTTTGCAATTCATAAAATTCATCAATCAATGTTAGCGGACTTTTTTGTACCACTGCCGTATCAGCTTCTACATTCTGCATATTCTGCGTCCGCTTATTATCATAATTCAGCTGTAATAAGTTTTTATAAACACTGCGCAACTTGGCTGCTGCATCTAAAACATCATATTCATCTGTTAAAATAACTTGAAAGAAATCACGTAAACGGCCATCATCATCCAAAGGAAAATCCTTATAAAAGGATTTCTGCATCACTTCAGCATATGTTCCCTTAATCTTACGCACCTCACGCAATGGCGTTAAGGGCACTTCTTCAACTGCCAATTCGCCTTTAGCTCCCAAAGTAACAAAGGTCACGCTTTTCTGCTGATTACATTCCGAAAAAGAATATTTCAGCGGTGTACCGCAATAACGAATACGCCCTTCTGCTAAATTCTGCGGACTATGAATATGACCTAAAGCCACATAATCAAAAGCATTAAATACTTCGGCACCGACATTATCCAAGCCACCAACAAATACTGCTTCACTATCGCATTTTTTGGCACCGGTAATAAATTGATGTGCCACTAAAACATTCCGTTCCTCTGTATTCAGGGGTAAATGCTCCATAACATAGGCTACAGCACTGTGATAATCGCTAATTTTGGCTGCTTCATCTTCTGTTAGATAGTGCTTAACCATAGCAGGCTTTATAAAAGGCAGTAAATAAATATTAACCTTGCCATAAGCATCTTCTAAAACAACCTTCGCTACATTTGGTTGATAACAGCCTGCAATATGTACTCCGCTATCATGTAATAAATCTGCTGCAAAATCTAAACGCTCTGCGGAATCATGATTACCGCTGATAATGCAGACAGGAAGCTTTAACGCTGCTAAAGCTGTCAGGAAACTGTTAAACATACTTACCGCTTCTACGGACGGAATGCTTTTATCATAAATATCACCTGCTAATAAAATAGCATCAGGCTGCTGCTTTTCAGCCAATGCTACTAGTTGCTGTAAAATATACCTTTGGTCCTCAGCCAAAGAATATTCATTCAACTTTTTTCCTAAATGTAAGTCAGATAAATGCATGAAACGCATATCACAGCCTCCTTATTCAATCATCTTTATCTTTATTATACTCCACCTCATCATTACTCGCAAACAAAATTTTGCATAATAAAAGTGCTGTAAATAAAGAAAACTCCTGCCGTATAAGTACAGCAGGAGTTTTTTAGTGAAAGAAGTTTTAGTAAATTTTCGCTAACGCTTATTTTACTTCGCTTTCTACACGTGCCAAAATGAAGCACAGGTCGGAAAGACGGTTCAGGCAAACCAGAACATTAGGGTTAACCGGTTCTGTTTCAGCCAAACGCAGTAAGCAGCGTTCCGCACGACGAGTAGTAGTACGTGCGATATCTAATGCAGCAGCACCAACGGTGTCGCCGGGGATAATGAAATGTCCCAAAGGCTGTAACAAAGCATCGAATTTATCGATAGTGCTTTCAAACAGCTTTACATGTTCTTCTTTGATATAAGGCTCAGGCAGATTCAGGCTGGCAATATCAGCCATTACAGACATGAGCAGCTTTTGTACGTTGAAAATAGTTTCCTTAACATCTTCACGAGTAACTTGAGCACGAGCTAAACCCAATGCAGAGGTAATTTCATCTACAGTGCCATATGCTTCTACGCGAAGGGATTGTTTCGGAACACGTTCACCGGTGTACAAACCGGTAGTGCCTTTATCACCGGTTCTGGTATAAACAGCAGCTTTTTTCATTTTGCACCATCCTTTCATTGATGAAAGTGAGAGTGTGAGAACCTTGCCGCTCTAGCGGCGTGATTCTTAGTAGATTTCTTCAGGAGCGAAGAAGTTGTTGATTTCGCGTTCAGCAGCTTCCGGGCTATCGGAACCATGAACGATGTTTTCGCCGATGCTCAGAGCGAAGTCGCCACGGATGGAGCCGGGAACAGCTTCGATCGGGTTGGTAGCACCATTCAGTTGACGAACAGCTTTGATAGCGTTTTCGCCACGGATTACAGCGCAAACCAGCGGAGCGGAAGTGATGAAGTCAACCAGTTCGCCGAAGAAGGGTTTGCCTTCATGTTCAGCATAGTGGAATTTAGCTTGAGCTTCAGTAACTTTAACGAGTTTCAGAGCTGCAACTTGCAGGCCTTTGTGTTCAAAACGAGCGATGATGTCGCCAATCAGGTTTTTCTTTACTCCATCAGGTTTTACGAGTACGAGTGTTTGTTCCATTAGTAATCTCTCCTTAAATTTTAATTTAATTAATATATACTAAATCGCAGGAAACGATATAGTCCGATTATTTAGCCAAAAGCTCTTGATATTTAGCTTTATCCAGCTTTTCTACCATAGCAGTAATCAGTTTTACCGCATTGAGATAATCGTCAATGTGGATTACAGATTGATGGCTATGAATATAACGGGTCGGCACGCTGAAGGTCAAAGTTAACACACCGCTACCGGACAGATGAATTCTACCGCCGTCGGTACCGCCGCCTTCACTGATGCTGATCTGAGTAGGAATATTCAGTTCTTTAGCAGTTGCAAAAGCAAAGTCACGCAATGCAGTATTAGGAATCATGCTAGCATCAAATACAGTAATGGCAATGCCTTTACCGATAACAGCAGGTGCTACATCATCAGCAACACCGGGAGTACCACCGGCAACGCAGGTATCCAATACAAAAGCTACATCAGGAGCCAACAAATTAGCACTGGTTTGTGCACCACGCAGGCCTACCTCTTCTTGTACAGTAGCCACACCATAAACAGTATTCGGACTGCCATCTGCCAAAACATTATCCATAACATCAGCCATGACAGCACAGCCGATACGGTTATCCCAAGCCTTACCTACTAAGGTTTTACCGTCGCCCATAGCCGCCATTTTTACATCAGGGGTTACGGCACAGCCTTCAAATACGCCCAATTCGCGTACTTCCTCGGCACTGTTAGCACCGATATCAATATACATATCTTTCTTTTGTACAACCTTATTACGTTCTTCTGCCGGCAGAATATGGGGCGGTTTGCTGCCGATAACACCGACTAAATCGCCTTTGCTACCGTGTACGATAACACGTTGGCTCAGCATAACCTGTTCCCACCAACCACCTAAGCAAGTGAAACGCAGAAAGCCATCTTTAGTGATATATTTTACCAAGAAACCGATTTCATCCATGTGGCTGGCCAACATGATTTTCGGTGCGTCAGCATTTTCAGCCTTTTTGGTGAAAATAACACTGCCCAGCTTATCATAGGATACATCCTTATAAGCAGCCAGACGTTCCTGCATCAGCTGTTTCATACGGCCTTCAAAGCCGGAAACGCCACAGGTTTCAGAAAATCTGCGTAACCATTCCATTCTTTCTGTTTCGTTCATTGGAATCATCTCCTATATTACTTATTCAAGTAAAGCTTATTTACCCATTGCACGTGCTTGCTCACGCAATAATCTTACACGTTCTTCAGTTGCAGGGTGAGTACTGAAAAGCTGTTTCGCATCTACTCCGCTGAAGGGATTGATAATAAACATATGCGCAGTTGCTTCAGTTGCACCGGGCATTACACGACGTTCAGCAAAAGCTTCGATTTTCAGCAGAGCATCTGCTAAAGCATTCGGATCACCGCACAACTCGCCACCGGATTTGTCCGCCATATATTCGCGGGAGCGGGATACAGCCATTTGAATCAACATCGCAGCAATAGGTGCCAAAAGCATTACTAAAATGCTGGCAATCGGATTGCGGCTTTCACCGTCTTCATCACGACCGCCGCCAAAGAACATACCCCATTGAGCAATAGTGCTGATAGCACCTGCCATGGAAGCAGCAATAGTACTGATTAAAATGTCACGATGCTTAACGTGACTAATTTCATGGGCTAAAACGCCGGCAATTTCATCCTTATCCAGCAAATCTGCCAAAGCAGTATTTACAGCAACGGCAGCATGCTCCGGATCACGTCCTGTTGCAAAAGCATTCGGCACCGGGCTGTCAATAATATAAACCTTCGGCATAGGGATATTAGCTTTTTTCGCTAAATTTTCCACAATACCATACAATTCAGGTGCGCTGTTTCTGTCGACCTGTTGAGCATCATAATGTGCCAGAACCATCTTATCACTATTCCAATAAGTGAAGATGTTCATTGCAACACCGACAAAAAGCATAATAGTCATGCCCTTTAAGCCGCCGAAAAAGTCACCGATCAACATCAAAAGAGCGGTCATCAGGGCCATAAGCATAGCTGTTTTCATTGTTAGAGTTCCTCCTCAAAATCATCATAATTAAAATAAATTAAAAGTGTACGTCTTTCATTATAGCAATTTATTAATTACTTTTCAATTTGTGACTTGATAGATTCCAACATATTTTCACTGTTTTCACGAACTTTTTTCTTTAAAATCGGATTTAACAGACCGGCAATCATCGGAATACCGAATTCAAAATCAACGGCCAAAGTTACCTCGCAGCCATCAGCCTGCGGTACAATTACCCATTGACCTTCCATATGTTTTAAATCTCCTTTAGTTTGCTCATAAGTGATTTTTAAATCTTGTGGATAGAAAGTATCACGTTCAGTCCAAACTATTTTACGGCCATCAACATTACTTACCCAATGAGAAATAGTGTAATTCTCTCCGCGTTCCAGAATCTCTACACTAACCAAGTCTTTCATAAAATTAGGATATGCAGCCATATCTTTAATAATATCATAAATTTTAGCACCATCACCTTTAATGGTGGTTTTAGTTTCTACGTACGGCATAATCTATACTTCCCTTCTTTGCTAAAGGCTTGCCAAACAGCAGCTTATAAATCCTCAATAACCTCAGCAGTAGTTTTTACTGCATCACGGAATTCTTCCAAAACATGGTCTATAACCTCTTTCGGCATAATCAAAGGCGGTTCCATACGGATAACCTTAGGATTATTCAAGGTATAAGCAACAATAATACATTTATCAATCATCAGGCTCATCAGCATACCGCCGGCACCTTCTTTAGTCAGCTCAATACCGATCATCATACCACGACCACGAACCTCACTAACAACGGTGGGGAATTCTGCAGCAATTTTTTCCAGTCCCGCTTTCAGATAAGCACCTGCTTCACGACCACGGCGCAGCAAATCTTCTTCTTTAATGACGTTAATAGCAGCTACACCTGCAGCACAAGCCAGCTGGTTACCGCCGAAGGTAGATGTATGCAGGAAGGGAGCTTCAATCAAGCCCTGCCAAGCACGTTCACTACCAATAATAGCACCGATAGGCATTACACCACCGCCTAAAGCCTTAGCAGAAGCCATTAAATCAGGAGCTACATTATCATGGTTAACACCGAACCAATCACCTGTTCTGCCGATACCGGTCTGCACTTCATCAGCAATCAGTAAAGCACCCTTAGCCTCGCAAATTGCTTTCGCCTGACGCAGATAGCCGTCAGGAGGAACGATAATACCGCCCTCACCTTGGATAGGCTCCAGGATAACAGCTGCAGTTTCTTCATCAACAGCAGCCTCTAAAGCAGCAGCATCGCCATATTCTACATGAGTAAAGCCATCCAAAAGAGGTTTGAACGGATCACGGTATAAATCACGTCCTGTTGCAGTCAGACTGCCGAAGGTTTTACCATGAAAAGCATTTTTAGCAGCCACAAATTTAGTACGTTTAGTAGCCAGACGGGCAACCTTTAAGCAGCCCTCAACGGCTTCCGTACCACTGTTAACGAAAAAGCTGTACTGTAAATCGCCGGGAGTGATGTCTGCCAAGGCCTCTGCCAAATCGGCCATTTGTCTGTTAAACAGCACCTTACCGCACATCGGCATAGTATGCAGAGCGTGTTCCACTGCCTCTACAACCTTAGGATGACGATGACCTAAAGCAAACATACCATAACCACCTAAGCAGTCGATAAACTGCTTACCCTCGGTATCAGTAATGGTCCATCCTTCTGCACTGCCCTCTACACTGCCTAAGCCCATAAAACGGAATAATTTAGCTTGTGCAGGATTGATATACTTTTCATATTTATTGATTGTTTCTTCTACAAAATCAGACATTTTTTATCCCTCTTTACTTTTACGCATTTACTATAAAAATAATAAACTAGTAATTTATTTAATACAAAAGAGAGGTGACAGGAACAAAGGTGATGCCACTCTTTTTGAATTCGGAAGCATATTTATGCCAGCAGGCAGCAGTAGCACTGCGGGCATGGCAGATTGCAATAGCACTGCCATTACGTTCAGCCATAGCAAATGCTTTATAAATCTGTTTACGGATAGCCTCTTGATCAGCACTGTTATCTAAGAAAATATCATTGCTGGCAGTCGCCACACCCATTTGCCGGGCAGTTTTACCGGCAACAGAGGAGGAGTTGGTACGGCTGTCTACAAAAAACATCCCCTGCTGACCTAGCTCCGTAAGTACTGCTCGCATTGTAGCACTATCTGCAGTAGCACGGGAGCCTTGATGATTGTTGACACCACTGACACCCGGTAAAGAAGCCAATGCCTTACGCACCACTGCACGTTTCTGTGCTTCGCTGTCGCCTACGCGGATAGTAGCCTCTGTATTAGACATACTGGATGCATCCATCGGCTCCATGGGCAAATGCAGCATAGCAGTACGACCACGGCTTTTTACTAAAGCCAAAGTATCACTACTATAAGTTTTGCCCGGTAAAATTGCATAGCTAAATGGCAAGCCTGTATCCAATAAGGTACGTACTGCATTCAAATCATAACCACAGTCATCAATAATTATAGCGATTCTTCCTTTGAATTGCCTGGCCGGAGCAGCTTCTTCCTCCACCTTTTCATCAGGAAGATTTTTTACATCCTTATCCTTTTTCTTCAAATTGCTGTTATGGAAAAAGATAACCGTATCAGTTTTAAAGCTCTTACTGCCTTTACCTGCCTTAACCTTAATACCGACCTCAGCCTGATAAGCATCCCATTTTTTATACTTAGTCATTTTTCCGGAGATATAGACCAATCCAGCATCTTCTACCTTCTCCTTGAGCCATTCACCGGCACCGGTCAGACTAGTGCTCGTAGGCAGACCGACTGCCAACTCACGTTGATTAATTTTAACAGTACTGCCGGAATCTTCAACCTTAACCTCTTTTTCACCATGCTCATTTTCAATCAGCTGCCAATTATTTTTCTGTAACAAAATATTGTCCAGCAAACGTCCTGCTTCAATAGATTCATCCAGCAGACTGATTTCTTGTTTTTCTTTACTGTTGTCTATGTCGCCGACATCTTTTTTACTGCGGTCATTGGCGTAAAAAAAGCCACAGGCCATTGCCAATAAAGCAATTACCGCCAACAGACCCATTATAATTATTTTTCCTCCGGATGACTTTTTTTCTTCCTTCTTATCTTTAGTCATAGCAGTTCTTCCTTTCTTCTGCCAACCTCAGCTGCAAAGCTCAGGCCCGCGGATGTGCCTTGTCATAGACAGCACGTAAGCGTTCTACATCTAAATGCGTATAAATCTGTGTCGTCGAGATATCAGCATGACCCAATAGCTCCTGCACTACACGCAAATCGGTGCCGTTATTCAAAAGATGCGTTGCAAATGAATGGCGCAGCATATGGGGAGTGATTTTCTTCTCAATCCCTGCACTACGTCCATAAGCGATAATCAACTCATAAAAGCGTTGTCTGGTCATAGGCCCGCCCCAGCTAGTAACAAAAAGTTCCTTAACATCGTCGCCTTTGCCATGCAAAAGCTGCGGACGCACAACCTCTAGATATTGTTTCAGATAGCGTAGTGCCGTTCTTCCTAAAGGCAGCATACGTTCCTTAGAGCCCTTACCACTGACAATCACATACTGCATCTTCAAATCGACATTCGCCACTAAAACATTTATCAACTCCGAAACACGCATACCTGTGGCATACAGCATTTCCAACATCGTCTTATCACGAAAGCCGTCCAATGTGCCTAAATTAGGTTGGTCCAAAAGCTCATCCACCTCTTTGATGCTCAATACCTTCGGTAGATGCAGTCCCTTATTAGCAGCCTCCAGCACCTCGGCCGGATCGCGGCGGATATAACGCTCTGCAGTCAGGAAACGGTAAAACGCTTTTATCGATGCTAGTTTTCTAGCAATCGTTGACGCACTACGTCCCGCCTGCTTCAACTGCACCAAATAAGCCAATAGCTGGCTTCGATGCACCGTCAGCAACCCCTCTTCATTTTCTAGCTTCAAAGCCTTCTGCAATAGACGTAAATCACGTAAATAGGCCATCTTCGTATTTTGCGACAAACCTAACTCTACTGTCAGATATTCCTGAAACAAACCTAAATAGTCAAACATAAAATTAACTCCAAAAAGAAAAACAACGCCGGAGCGCCGTTTTTCTACACCTATCAGCAATATGACCGACAGCTGTACGCTCCCTTACGGCAGTGTACTAAAGTACTATCAGTCTTTCTTTTCGGGCTGCATAATAGTAATATTTGTAGCCGGAGCAATTGTAGAAATTGCATGTTTATATACTAATTGTTGTTTACCCTCGTTTTCGATAATCACAGTGAAATTATCAAAGCCACGTACTAAACCACGGATTTGGAAACCGTTCATTAAATAAATAATTACACCGAGATTTTCTTTACGAACATGATTTAAGAAACTGTCCTGTAAATTCATTGCGGGTTTTGCACAGTTATTCATAAAATAACCCCTCCAATTTAAATCTATTCTTAGTTTAATTTTACAACGAAAAGCCTTTTTCGACAAGCATTTCACAAATTCTCTTCATAACCTTTTCATAGTCAGGCTCAGCATCCAGCTTTATCCAGTTAATATACGGCATCTTCTTATACCAAGTAATCTGACGCTTAGCAAAGTTACGCGTAGCCTGCTTCAGCTTATCCACAGCCATTTCGTAAGGCATACCGCATTCCAGATACCAAACCATCTGGCGATAACCGATGCTCTGCATACTCTGGCACTCGGAGCTGACACCATTCTCCAACAGATTGCGTACTTCATCCTCTAAGCCTGCTTTTAGCATCATATCAACACGCTTATTAATACGATTATACAAAGCACTGCGCTCCATCTCTAAGCCGATGACTAAAGCATCATAGGGCATTTCCTCTGCACCGTGCTGATTAATTTTTTCGCCGCTCATAGCTGCTTCTAAAGCACGGATGACACGACGGACATTATTAGGATGAATGCGCTCTGCTTCTGCCGGCGCAATTTCCTGTAACTTTTTATAAACAGCCATACCGCCTTCTGTTTCTGCTAACTGCTGCAGACGGGCACGCAGCTCACTATTTTCTTCTACGCTGTTAAAGGCATAATCTTCTAACAGTGCTTTAATATATAAACCGGTACCGCCGGCAATAATCGGCAGGTGACCACGCTCATTGATTTCATGAATCAGCTTTTGTGCTTGTTCCTTAAAATCTACTACACTGAAATTAGCGTCAGGCGGCAGAATATCCACTAAATGATGCGTAACAGCGGCCAACTCCTCCGCCGAAGGCTTAGCAGTGCCGATATTCATCTGACGGTATACCAGCATCGAATCGCCGGAAATAATCTCGCCATGATATTTTTTAGCCAATTCAATGGCACAATTACTTTTACCTGTAGCAGTCGCGCCTAAAATAACTACTACCTTTTCCTTACCCTTATTCATCACACAGCTTCCTCCTTCTTCTAAAATTTTTTCTATACTGAAGCTTATAAATTACTTTCTGTTCTGGTTATTATACCATACTTCACACGGCTGTAACGACCGCCGATAAATTCATGACAACCATAACCGCGCAAAATATATTCATTCCGCTCTTTAATCACTACTCGCGGAGCTACCTCTAAAGCCAGCTTCACAGCAGTACGGGATAAAGGCTGTTCATAGGAAAATGGACGCAGGGCCCGCATTCCGTCCGAGCCTTGTACAGGATTTCGGAACATAGGGTCGAAGTACACGACATCGAAGCTATCCTGTGCACATTGACGCAGATAATCCTCTGCCGTACTGCACACAGCTTCAATCCGTCTTAAAGCCGTAGTCAAATCAGCATCATCTGCCACATAATTAGCTAAGCCATAGTTTACGGCAAAATGCACTAAGGGACTTGCCTCCACGCCTACCACACGACCTTTTTCTCCAACACAGTAAGCAGCAATAGCCGCATCAGCAGCCAAGCCCAAGGTACAATCAAGAACACGACTGCCCTCATGTAAAGCTAAAGCAGCAGGTAAATGCTCCTTGCCTCCACGCTTCAGCTGCTGCAGACGCAGCACCGCCATGCCCGGATGATAAGCAAAGGTACCGCCATCACCATGAATACGCGGTCCATCTTTTTCCACAACAATCAGCGCAGTCAGCTGTTGTTCCTTCAAAAGACTATCCACAGGACTGTTCTGAGGACGGTCAAAATAAGGTACGCCTAATTGTTCAGACCACTGCCGACCAATAACTTGAGCAGTAGCACCGGCGTTGCGGGCAATAGTCACACCAACTCTTTTATTCTGCATCAGAAACCGGTCCTTTTGAACATTTTATATAATTGATTACTATCGATGGCAATCATGCAGGGACGACCATGGGGACAGGTAAATGGATGGGTAGTATTACATAAATCAATAATCAATTGACGCATCTGACGCATATTGAGTATTTGTCCTGCTTTAATAGCCGCCTTGCAGGCAGTCATATGCAGCACACTCTGACGCAAGTCACTGCCATCAATATCATGACGCATTTCTCGCAACATCTTGCTGATTTCATTAATAAAATCCTCTGCATCCTCTGCCTTAATGTCCGTCGGTAAACTGGAAATACGTACTACATTTTCACCGCCGGCAGAAGCATCTACACCTAAGCGTAAAAATTCATCACGGTGCTCCTCCATTAAAGCAATGGTTTCGGCATCCATATCCATATATAAAGGCATTAACAGCTGTTGAGCAGGAATATCGCTATGGGATGCTGTTAATTTATCATATAAAATACGCTCATGTGCCGCATGTTGGTCAATCAGATACAGTGTATCCTCAGATTGAGCGATAATAAAGGTTTTATCAACCTGTCCAATAGGCCAAATAGCAGAAGTTTCGCGATTAGTATCAGTAAAAGCAATGGTTTCCCTATCTGTAGGGTTATTTTCCTCTGTAGTATTAAATGGCTCCTCTTTCGCAAACTGCGCTCTGGTTTCGTGGATGCTAAGCATGGGCTCACGATAACCTTTGTCATAAGCTTCACCTGTTTTGCCGTCGCTGAAATCAGCAAATGGTTCCCACATAGCTTGCTGCTGTGCAGACTTATGCTCTTGAGTAGGAACAGAAACTTCCTCCGGCACCAGCTCTAATGGCTTTACAGCTGTGGAAGAAGGACGTTCAGGAGTTTTAAAAATCTGTCCATCAGTAACAAAATTATCCTGAGGACGCTGTTCCCTGCTTTGCTTAGACATCTGTATATCATTTGATGGCTTAACCAAAGGAGTAGTATCTTGAACAGACGGCTTTGCGGGCGGCATATCCTTCACAAAAACATTTAATTCAGAATCCGGCATCAGTTGCAAATTAGTTTTGGCAGCACTCATAGGACGAGTCAAGGCATCAGTCAAAGCCTTAAACATAGCCTTATAAACACGGCTGTCGTCGCTGAATTTCACTTCACTTTTTTGCGGATGCACATTCACATCCACGGTTGTACTATCAACTCGAATACTCAATACGGCAAAAGGAAAACCGCTTTTAGGAATCTGTGATTGATAAGCATGGTCAATAGCCTTAGCTAACATTTTATTACCTATGCTGCGACCGTTAACAAAAAAGGTCTGCCACGCACGAGTACCCTTCAACAAGGTTGGCTTACCGATATATCCATGAATAGCAATAGATTCATCGGCAAAATCAACCGGTAATAATTCGTCAGCAACTTTTTTGCCATACAAGGCACGAATGGTATTGGCTAAATCACCATCACCAGGAGTACTCAATACTTCCTTATCATTATTCACTAATTTAAACCGAATATCAGGACGGGACAAAGCCAACTTAGTCAAAAGCTCGCTTATATAACGACCTTCGGTGCTGACGGTTTTTAAAAATTTACGGCGTGCAGGTACATTAAAGAAAAGATTTTCCACAATCACAGTAGTACCTGCATTGGCACCCATGGAGGAAACCTCCATGTTTTCCCCACCGTCAATATGCACACTGGTAGCAAATTCTTCATCAGCAGGACGTGTCAGCAAAGTAAAATTAGATACGGATGCAATACTCGGTAAAGCTTCGCCACGGAAGCCCAAAGTATTCAGATGCATTAAATCCTCCGCCTTGACAATTTTACTAGTAGCATGACGCAAAACTGCCAAACGGGCATTTTCCTCGCTCATACCACACCCATTATCTTCAACGCGGATATATTCTGTACCACCGGCAAAAATCGTAACTTCAATTTTATCTGCACCGGCATCAAAAGCGTTTTCCACTAATTCCTTAACTACAGAAGCAGGCTTTTCTACAACCTCACCTGCCGCAATCTGGTTGGAGGTATTAGTATCCAAGAGCTGTACCTTATGCATATCACTCATCAGCAGCCACGCTCCTTCCTCGCTTCATCCTGCAATTTATACAAAGCATTCATCGCCTCAATAGGCGTCATGCTTACAACATCCATTTGCAATAATTTATCGGTAATAGCACTGGAAAATAAGGAACCCATCATCTCAACAGGCTGCTCTATCTGTACAGACTTGGCAGCACAACGACCATTTTCGCTATCATATTCTTGCAAAAATTCTTCGGCACGCTCCAAAACCTTTTTCGGTAAACCTGCCAGACGTGCTACATGCACACCATAGCTTCTATCAGTACCGCCAGGAACAATACGACGCAGAAAGACGATATCCGTACCACGCTCCTTAACGGCTACGGAATAATTCTTCACACCGGAAAGCTCATTTTCTAAACTGATTAATTGGTGATAATGCGTAGCAAACAAAGTCTTAGCCTTGATTTTATCATGAATATATTCCATAACAGCACGGGCAATACTCATACCATCAAAAGTAGAGGTACCTCGACCTACTTCATCAAGGATAATAAGACTATTCTTTGTTGCATAACGTAAAATCTGCGCCACCTCATTCATCTCTACCATGAAAGTGCTCTGACCTGTTGCCAAATCGTCGCTGGCACCGACACGGGTAAAGATTTTATCCACAGGGCAGATATTCGCTTGACGAGCAGGAATAAAGCTACCCATTTGGGTAAGCAATACCAAAAGGGCCACCTGACGCATATATGTGGACTTGCCGGCCATATTAGGACCAGTAATAATAATCATACGCTCATCATCGTTATTCAGGTTAACGTTATTCGGCACAAAAATTTCCTTTTCCAGCAAACGCTCTACCACCGGATGACGGCCATCAGTAATCTTGATTTCACCCTGATTATTCAATTGCGGACGAATATAATTATATTTATAAGCAGCTATTGCTAAACCGCTAAGTACATCGACAACAGCAACTACGCGGGCAGTTTCCTGAATTTCGGCAATGCGGCTGCGAATTAAATTACGTAGCTCATCGAATAAATAATATTCTAATTGCTGAATTTTTTCCTTGGCACCAAGAATTTTATTTTCAAACTCTTTCAGTTCTGGAACAATATAACGCTCTGCATTTACCAATGTCTGCTTGCGTACAAAATAATCTGGTACACTGTTGCTCTGTCCCTTAGAAACCTCAATATAATAGCCGAAAACCTTATTAAACCCTACCTTCATAGTTTTAATACCTGTTTCGTCTTTGATTTTCTGTTCAAAATTCTGCATCCAGGTTTTGTTATCCTGAGCAATTAAATGCAGCTCATCCAGCTCTCCATTATAGCCTCTGCGAATCATACCACCCTCACGTACAGAAAAGGGAGGCTCATCCACAATCGCTTCCTGCAGCTTATGTGCTAAATCTTCATGCAGATATAAACCGGAGCACAATTTATGCAGCAAATTACTTTTACAGCCCTGTAGCATTTCCTGCAAAGCAGGTAATACGCTCAAAGAATTACGTAAAGCCACTAAATCGCGGGCATTGGCACTGCCAACCTCAATACGGCTGACAATACGCTCTAAATCGGCAATAGCCTTTAACTGCTCACCTAGTGCTTCCCGCAGATTAGTATTATTCAGCAGCTCCTCAACAGCATCTTGACGCTCATAAATGCGCCCTAAATCCAGTAACGGAGATTCAATCCATTTACGCAGACGACGTGCACCCATAGAGGTTTTAGTGAAATCAATAACATCCAGTAAAGTACCACGCTTAGAACCATCCGCCATATTACGCACTAATTCCAGATTACGAATAGCCGTAACATCAAGATTCATAAAGCTGTTGCGGACAATCTCTGTCAAGCGGTTAATATGACTTAAATCTGCCATTACAGTCTGATGCAGATATTGTAGCAGCAATTCTACAGCCTGCTTCACAGTAGCAGGTACATCCGCATCAGGGAAGTGCTTAACTAAATAACTATCGGTAGTTTGAGCAGAATATGCAGATAAAGTGCAGTCAGGCAGCTTGACCTGCATCCATTCCTGCAGCTTAGGCCAGGCGGCTAAATGCTCACCGCCTACTAATTCAGCAGGCTGCATTCTATATAATTGCTCGGTAATTTCTAAAAGACGCTCATTGCCCTCGGCCAATAACCATTGGCATTCACCTGTAGTAACATCAGCCGCTACGAAAGCAATTTCCTCACCTTTTTCCCATAAAAGAACCAAATAACGGTTATGCTTATCCTCTAACAACTGCTCATTAATCGCCGTGCCGGGAGTAATAATCTTAATAACTTTACGCTCTACGATTCCCTTAGCCAGTTTGGGATCTTCTACTTGTTCACAGATAGCGATACGATAGCCTTTTTTTATTAATTTGGCAATATAACCATCCACAGAATGATAGGGAACACCGCACATAGGAATATTATCGCCGGAACCGGCACGTTTAGTTAAAGTAATATTTAATTCGCGGGATGCTGTAATAGCATCCTCAAAAAACATTTCGTAAAAATCGCCTAAACGGAAAAACAGCAATTCATCCTTATGTTGTTCTTTTACAGCCATGTATTGCTGTACCATCGGCGTATAATTTGCAGCAGCCATTAATCAACCGCCTTACCTTTCACTAACCATGTTTGTGCTGTATCAATTTTGACATTAACCATTTGACCGACTTCATAATGCTTGTCCTCAATAGGCCACAGAACTAAAACGCCTGTTGCAGTACGTCCGTTCCACACATCAGCCTGCTTGCTAGGTCCCTCTGCCAAAACCTTGACAGTTTGACCGATTAATTGCTCATGACAACGAACGCTGATTTCATTTTGTACGGCCATTAGACGATTCAGACGTTCTTTTTTCACTGCTAGCGGTACCTGATTTTCCATTTTCGCCGCCGGAGTGCCACTGCGTTTAGAATAAATAAAGGTAAAAGCAGAAGTAAAACCTACTTGTTTTACCACATCCAAGGTTTCGTTAAAATCTTCTTCTGTTTCTCCAGGGAAACCCACAATAATATCAGTAGTGATAGCAGCATCAGGAACATATTTACGGATTAATTTAATTAAATCTAAATATTTTTCTTTCGTATAACCACGATTCATACGGCGCAGAATTTCACTGCTACCTGATTGAAACGGTACATGGAAGTTTTCGCAGATATTATCGCATTCTGCTACAGCCTTGATTACCTCTTCACTCATATCACGCGGATGACTAGTCATATAATGCAGACGCTCTACGCCAGGGATAGCAGCTACGCAGCGCAGTAAATTAGCAAAGGCTTCTTTTTCACCGAAATCTTTGCCATAAGAGTTAACATTCTGTCCCAGCAGGGTAAACTCCTTATAACCATCTTTAACTGCTGCCTCCACCTCGGCAATGATGTTTTCCGCACTACGGCTGCGTTCACGTCCACGCACATAGGGCACAATACAATAAGTGCAGAAATTATTGCAACCATACATAATCGGAATCCAAGCAGAAAACGGACTTTGACGTACCATATGACCTTCAAATTCACTTTGGTGAATTGTTAAATCGGTATAAAAGCGTTTCTTACGGTTTTCCAAATAATTATGTAATAATTCCTTAAAATCATTAACATAAGCAGTCCCTAGCAGTAAATCAACTTGCGGATGCTTTTTCAGCAGCTTCTCTCCATCCTTTTGCGCCATACAGCCGGCAACACAGATAATTACATCAGGATTTTTAGTTTTCACTGCTTTTAACTCACCGATTTTACCTGCAATTTTCTTTTCTGCACTTTCACGTACACAGCAAGTGTTTACAATAATTATATCAGCAGTATGAAAATCTGCGTTGGCTTTATATCCCATTTCTTCCAATTGACCTGCAAAATGCTCAGTATCTGATTGGTTCATTTGGCAACCATAATTAATCAAGCAATAAGTTTTTTCTTGAACTGTCATTAAATTTTACCTCCAATAATAAAACACTCTATAAAACACTGCTGTCATGCACCTTTAGGCGTTATTGCGCCAGGTATTAAGCATCACAGCTTTACATCTTTATCCTTATATTATACCGAAAAAGTATGAGTTATCGCAACAATTTTAAAATTTTTAGTACTAGGTATTGAAATCTGCCTCTAATATGATTACAATATATCAAGAGGTTTGTATATATTCATTCACATAGTTTATACGCAAGGAAGGTATTATTATGAAAAGCAAAAAAAATATTTTGTTCTTAATCGTCATTATCGCCGCCCTTGCAGGAGCGGCCTTTTATTTCCTGTATTTTATTCGTACACCTGCCTATGCTTTGAATGCAGCCCGCAGTGCCTGTCAGGAACATGATGTACAGAAATTTGAACATTATGTCGATGTAAACTCTGTTATGGACAATGCTTTTGACGATATTATTAAAGGCGAAAGCAAAATCAACAACGATAATATTTTTTCTAATCCCTTTGCTGTGGGCATTTTAAGAATGCTGAAACCAACCGTTGTTGATTTAATGGCACAAGAAGCACGTGATAAAGTAGCTAATGTTCCCGAGGAACAGCAAAACAAAAAAGCTGTTGACCCTGTTCCCGACGCCATGCGCCGTAATATGGAACGCCGCATCCCGCTTGGAAAATTCACCATTAAAGATTTAAAAATCTCTAAAACTGAATCTGAACGTGCTATTGCTGTTGTAGCATTGCATAATAAGGATTTAGATAAAGATTTTATCGCTGAACTGGAATTGAAGGTCAACGATAAAGGTGATTGGCAAATCAAAAGAGTCAGCAATTTAGCAGAATTAATTGTTCAAATCGATGCTGCAAAAAAAGCTAAACTAGCAGCCTCCAATAAGCCCATTATGGACAAATTGAATGCAGCCATCAAAACCATCAACGCCAACATCAATATCCCCGCAGACGGCAAACAATTCAGACGCCTGGAAACTAATATCCGCGTAAAAAATACCGGTAATGTGGGTATTAACCGTATGTATTATGACGTAATGATTTTTGATGAAAATAATAAAGAAATTTATTCTTATCCAGAAAATTTCCAAGGTGAAATTCCCGGTGGTAGCGAAAAAGATTTGAATAACAGCAAAAAATTAAGCAGAATGCTGCCTGATGATAAGGCCTTGATGGAAAGAAATCCGCAAAAACTGCAATGCCGTATTCAAGTAACTTATCTCGTATTTGATGACGGCACTGTGCTTTCTCCGAATGCCTTTATGGAATAAGGAAAGCCTTCTAACAATTGAAAAGAAAAAATCAGGACCACCAATTTAACTGGTGGTTTGAGTAGAGCTATAAGCCCATGTTACTAGCCAGCGCCTCAAGACGCTGGCTTTTACATTTCTTTGTCACCTTAAAGCACCATACCGGCGTCGCTAGAACAATTCTCAAGCCAATCGATTAAATCGTTAATCTTCTTTAGTTCATCGTAAGCAGCATTGTTTATTTCTTCAATCCACTTATCAATCAATGTATTTCTAGTGACCGTTTTTTCAGCCCCGCCGTCAACACTACTTGTCGGTACAGGAGGTACTTCTTCTACCCACGCATTAAAGAACGTTTGATTGTCTACGTTCATGAGCGGAAAATTATAAAACAACAATCGCAAATCATTATAAGCAGGTGGATAATCTACCGCCATATGAAAATCGATTGGCTTTTCATAAACCGTTTGACGCTTTACGATATCGTTATAAAAATCGTGTTCTAACGCGTTTAAAGCGGTTTTAAAGCCTTTTCGTTCAACTTTGAAGTATTTTTTAAAGGCTCTAATAAAGCTTTATATTCGTTTGTATATTGTGCTTTTTGATTTACTGAGTATTGATAAAAAACATCAATCTTTCCCATTAAATCGCTTTCACGATACATAAAAATCCCCCATACTGTAAAAATTGCAATAAAAAAGCAACTATCAAGTATTACTTAACAGTTGCTTCTTTATTTGAAAAATTCTTCAATTCCTAAATCTTTTATTTCTTCTTCAGTCAAAGGCTCATATTGTTTGCACCATTCATAAACATCATAATCGCCATCTAACTGCGTTGCCACTCTTCTATTCACTTCTTCTTTTTCCATTTTATCCACCCTTTTGCATCGAATATTGACAAAAGCTTATCAACAAATCTATCTCTACTAGCGTCGTTCGCAGGTTGCATTTTATTATATAATGCAACATACACTTTTCCTGATAGAATTTTATCATATTTTGCAGTTTTAATCAACGCTTCTATCCTTCCGTTGTTTGTTATCAAAGACAACATCTCAACATTGTTGTTCTCTAATAAAAACAAAACATCATGCATTGAAAAACTAGCGTTGCTAGGGTGATTATGTGCAATATATAACTTTTGGCTTGTACCCAACATATCCAATGCACTTCCGCTGAAATTCAATTGAGTACTTGAACCTTTTTGTGTTTTATAACTACTCAAATCATCTTTAATAACAAATGCCACTTCATTGCTGTTATTATGCTCTTTCGCATACTTCAACAATTCATCGTGCATCTGATTTAGCTTTTCCGATTTCTCTTTATTCATCCCATAGTATCTAATACCTTGTGGTGTTTCAATGGTTTCTTCTGAAATAGGTGTTTTCTTTCTGCCACGACTTTTCAAATTCTCTTTATCAACATAAATAAATTTTTCTTTCCATTCCTCATATGTCATATTAGCAGGTACTTCATAAACCGTTTTCCCTTCATCGTTTCTACTTGCTCTGTACCCTTCCATATCATCAAAATACGGGCAGGTTGTGCATCTGCAATACGGATGAAATGGTGGTGAATTAATTCCTGCTTCCATTAATTTCGCTGGATAACGTTTACCGTCATAAGAACCACATTCAGGACATGTTTTTCCGTCAAGAGATGAGTTTTAGATAAATCAATACGCATCTTTAAGCGTATGCTTGTCTGTTTCCAATATGCTAAAGCATATAAACCAAAAGCGCCACTTAATAGTGACGCTTTTTCGTTATTTTTTGCTTATTCTTTTTTATTTTGTTTATTTCCTCGATATTTTTTATAGCCAAAGAAAATCGCACCGACAATCAGCACCAATACTGCTAAACGCTCGCTATGCTGCTGAAAATTAACCACATCATGACCGATAACTACTTCTAAAGCTGTAGAAGGAAATTTACCAATCAAATTCGCGATAATATAATCACGGACACTAATGCGACTTACAGCACCGACAGCAGTTAAAATACCGGATGGAAAATACGGCAAAGTACGTGCAAAAGCCATCCATTCCAAACCGTTTTTACCACTAGCTTCATCAATATGCTGCAAAGCATTGCTTTTAGCAATAATTTTCTCAGCTGTACTGCGGAAGAAAAAGCGCATCAGATAAAAACTGATGACTACGCCAGTCGTTTCTGCCAGCCAGGAAATCAAGATGCCCAAGGGCAAACCGAAAATTAAGCCATTGGCTGTGGATAAAAAGATGGAGGGAAAAATACTCCCGGCGTTAATCAATACATCCAGCAGAAAGCTTATCAACACCGCCCACGGGCCAAAAGAACGCAGATACTCTACCAGATCATCAACGTTGCCACTGACTGCTAAGGTGAAAGTCTTACTGAAAAAACCATCACCAAAAATTTGGATTGCACCCACAAGCATAAGCAGCAATGCCAAAGCCAACACCTTCGTCAAAGTATCCGGATTCTGGAGCCAAGATTTTTTATTATTCATTTATCAAGCCTCTTTAGGTATTAAAAATCATCCCGAAACGACCGCCAAACTGCATATCCACTAAAGCACGCAGCTCCTGCCACGCATTAGGTCGTTGCAATTGACGCTGCGCCAGACGACGCACTTCAATAATCGTTTCAGTATCTCGCATTATATCAGCAATCCGTAAATCTGGCAAGCCATGTTGTCGCAAGCCGAACAACTGTCCTACACCACGCAACTCTAAATCCTTTTCAGCTAAATAGAAACCATCTTCACTATCATGTAATACCTGCAAACGAGCTAAGGAATCAGGATTATCCGCTGATGTTAACAGGACACAATAGGATTGCTCACTGCCACGTCCGACACGTCCACGTAGCTGATGTAATTGAGCTAAACCGAAACGTTCCGCATTTTCGATAATCATCAGCGTCGCATTCGGCACATTAACGCCTACCTCAATAACCGTCGTGCTGACTAATACCTTAATCTCACCTGCGGCAAAAGCTTCCATGATGGCCTCTTTCTCAGCACCCTTTAAACGGCCATGCAGCAAAGCACAAGGAATGTCCTGCAAAAAATCTGCCTTTAATTCGGCAAAAACATTTTCCGCACTATGTGCCTCCATAGCCTCAGAATGCTCAATCAAAGGACAGACTACATAAACCTGCCTGCCCGCCTTGACCTGACGTACCATGCCTGCATACACCTCGCGGCGGCGCTCATCAGTATAGCACAGCGTCTGCACCGGCTTACGTCCGGGAGGACGTCCCTTCATCACCGAAATATCTAAATCACCATAAACAGTTAACGCCAAAGTACGCGGTATCGGTGTTGCCGTCATAACCAAAACATCAGGTGCATTCTGCGATTTATTAGCTAAACGGGCACGTTGCTCTACGCCAAAACGATGTTGCTCGTCGGTAACGGCTAAAGAAAGATTGGCAAAGCGCACATCCTCCTCAAGTAAAGCATGAGTACCCACTAAAACATCTATCATACCTAATTCCAGCTCCAGTAACAGATTACGCCGTGCTTTAGTCCGCATACCCCCTGTCAGCAATCCTACATGGACGCCAAAAGGCTCTAAATATTCTGTAAGGGTTTGGTAATGCTGAGTTGCTAAAATCTCTGTAGGCGCCATTATGCAGCTCTGATAGCCGTTCTCCTTCGCCTTGGCCAAAGCCAAAGCACTGATAACGGTTTTACCACTGCCTACATCACCTTGTAAAATACGATGCATAGGCTTTTTATCCTGCATATCCAAGGATATTTCCTGCCACGCCTTCTGCTGTTGCGGTGTTAACACAAAAGGCAGATTGGCAATAATCTCCTTTAATAATGTGCCATCTGCACCATGTTTAATACCCTCGCGACTATCATGGCTCTGCTGACGGTAATATAATAAACCACATTGCAGTAAAAACAGCTCCTCAAAGACAAAACGATGCTTAGCCTGTGCCAAAGCCTCCCAACTTATAGGAAAATGAATATTTTGCAAAGCAGTTAGGCGATTTTGCAAATGACACTCCTCCACAATATTTTGTGGCAGACTTTCCGGCAGTTCCTGCTGTGCTAATTTTAAAGCCTCAGCAACCCATTTACGCAGATTATTCTGGGTTAAATTGCCGGCTAAGGCGTAAACGGGAACGATGCCCGGTGCATGATTTTCTTCATCAGCGGCCTGCACCGTCACCTCACTAACTGATTTAGCCTGCGTTCTGCCAGGGTGCACACGACCTGTGATAATTAATTCCATACCATTTTTCAGCTTTTTCGCCGTATAACGCTGTCCCATAAAGAAATAGAGATTAGCATATCCTGTTTCGTCACGCACTGTTACCACAGTATAGGCTCTGCGTGAACTGCCATAGCCGTTACGTACGCCATAAACCTCACCACGGAAAACTTGCTTTGTTCCATCCATATCTAGCTCTTTAATCTTTTTCAAACGGGAATAATCAAGATAAGCACCCTGACGCGGATAATATTCCAACAAATCGCCTACAGTAAAAATACCTACCGCAGCTAACTCCTCCGCCTTTTTCGCACCTATTCCCTTTAAAATTGTTACTTTATCTTTCCACCACATAGAAAAAAACCTGCCTATTAGAAATTATACTTGCTTTTATTTGTTCTTTTATGTTATAATACTCATGTTAAATTTGAATGTGCCTTATGCCTTATCACGTTTAAGGAGGTGGGAAATTATGGCATCTATCTGCGAAATCTGCGGTAAAGGAAAACTTGCTGGCAACAACGTCAGCCACTCCAATAGACACACCAAACGTGCTTGGAACCCGAACATTCAACAAGTAAGAGCAGTTGTTGATGGTTCTGTTAAGCGCTTAAACGTTTGCACCCGCTGCCTGCGTTCCGGTAAAGTTAACCGCGCTATCTAATCTTCGGATTTAAAAAGAAGCCAAATACCTTTCGGTATTTGGTTTCTTTTTTATTTCATGTTAAATTTACAAGCACAAGCTTATTTCATCTTAAAGCCACATTCAGGACAGAATTTAGCTAAAGAACTGATTTTTGCTTTACATTGAGGACATAAAACAAAAGCACGATATTCGGTCAGCTTCTTCTCGAATAATTCGTAGAAACGGTTAACCTCTTTATCTTCCGGTTTCCAGTTATAAATCTGCAAGCGTTTTTTAGTAGAATCCATAATAACCTGCACGGTTTCCTCATCTAATTGTTGGAAAGCCAGCTGCATGAGCTTCTTTTCGCTATGGAAACGAATCAATCTTTCTTCAAGATTCATTTCATCAATAGTAACGCCCATTTCATTAATGCACAGTAAAGCAATATTCCATGCTACCTCGAGATTGATTTCATAAAGACGGTTATCGAAACAACCGCCAGCACCATCTATTCTCATAATAACCCTCCAGCAAAATAAATTTTATTTTCTATATATTATAACACAAAAATAATCATGTTTCAGCACAGGGCTGTAACAAATATTTGAAAAGAGAAAAGCACGCTCCCAATAATACGGGAACGTGCTTTTATTATTAGATATTTATTTAGCGTAATCAACCGCACGAGTTTCGCGGATAATAACAACCTTAATCTGACCGGGATATTCCATCTCAGCTTCGATTTTCTTGGAAATATCACGTGCCAACAGTACTGCGGAAGCGTCATCGATAACATCAGGTTTAACCATAATGCGGATTTCGCGACCTGCTTGTACAGCATAGCATTTTTCAACACCGTCAAAGGATTCGGAAATCTCTTCCAGACGGGTCAAGCGTTTCAGATAGCTTTCCAAGGTTTCACGTCTAGCACCAGGACGAGCAGCAGATACAGCATCAGCTGCGGAAACAAGTACTGCTTCCACGCTCTTAGGCTCACAGTCACCATGATGTGCCAAAATAGCATTGACAATCAAATCAGACTCACGGAATTTCTTAGCAATTTCGCCACCGATTTCAACGTGGGAACCTTCCATTTCGTGGTCGATAGCTTTACCGATATCATGAAGCAGACCTGCACGTTTAGCTAAAACAACGTCAACGCCCAACTCAGAAGCCATAACACCAGCTAAATTAGCAACCTCTACAGAATGGTTCAATACGTTTTGACCATAGCTAGTACGATATTTCAAGCGGCCCAAAAGTTTGATGAGCTCTGGATGCAGGCCATGTACGCCGACAGCGAAAGTAGCTTGTTCGCCTGCTTCCTTAATTTTCTGCTCAACTTCTTTCTGTGCTTTTTCAACCATTTCTTCGATACGGGACGGATGAATACGACCATCGTTAATCAGTTTTTCCAAAGCAATGCGGGCAACTTCACGACGAACAGGATCAAAGCCGGAAATAATAACAGCTTCCGGAGTATCGTCGATAATCAAGTCGATACCGGTCAAAGTTTCCAAAGTGCGGATGTTACGACCTTCACGACCGATAATACGGCCTTTCATTTCATCATTGGGCAAACCTACAACAGAAACAGTAGTTTCTGCAACATGGTCAGCGGCACAACGTTGGATAGCCAAAGAAATAATCTCGCGAGCTTTCTTATCAGCCTCATCCTTTGCTTGCTGCTCCAAATCCTTAATCAGCATTGCGGACTCATGTTTAACCTCGTCCTCCAAAGATTGCAAAAGCTCTTGTTTAGCTTCGTCACTGGTCAAGCCGGACAAACGCTCCAACTCTGCCAATTGCTTTTTACATAAAGCATCTGCTCTTTCTTGAGCTGCATTCAGACGTTGTTCTTTAGAAACAAGCTTCTCCTCTTTGCGCTCGAAGGACTCCATTTTTCTATCGAGGTTTTCTTCCTTCTGTTGCAAACGGCGTTCCTGACGCTGCAAATCACTGCGTCTATCTTTATTTTCACGTTCCATGTCAGAACGCAAGCGATGGATTTCTTCTTTCGCTTCCATCATCATTTCTTTACGCTTAGTTTCGCCAGACTGTTCTGCATTTTGAATAATGCGGATTGCTTGTTCTTCTGCAGTAGCGATTTTGCTTTCGGCAACATTTTTACGTACCAAATAACCCACAGCACCGCCTGCCAGACCAACAACAACAGCTGTTCCGATAATCTCTAAAATAGTCCTCACCTCCTAAATTTTTTCATATTTTTTCATATTTTTTGCATAGCAATAACAGGCGCTCACCCGCGTCTGCTATAAATGTCCTTATTCCATTGAATATGTAATCTATTAATCTATAGCAATTAATGTATTATTAATTCTGAAAAAGGGCAAAAATAAGGCAGAAATTTTATTCTGACCTTGTGAAAAAAGCATTGATATTTATTACAAATGCATATTTACATTGTAATGAAATTTAACAAAATTGTCAAGATAGGCGTAGTAACGGCAACAAAAACGGATGTTGCCACTACATCTTGTAAACAGTGATATTTACGCTGTTTTTGACGCTTTTACGCAGAATTTATGCAAAAAAATCCCGAAAAAACATTTCTGATATGTACCCACTTACGGAAATTTGATGAAGCAGCCCCTTGTGGAACTGCTTCTTTTTTTATCAATTTTAACTTGTTAGGTAGAACCCTAAGACCCCATTTTTTTAGAAAAGTTGTATCAGAATCAAACATATATGTCGTCGATTTAAAACCCTTTAGAGAAATATAAGGACTGCTTTCAAAATATGCTAATAGTGTTAATCAAATAACGAAACGACTTAATTCTACTGGTGTAATCTATAGTGACGATATTAAGGACATGAAAAAACAAATCAAACATTTATCTAAGGAAATATTGCAAATTCATTCATTACTACTAGATAGAACCTCAACAAAAGGAGATGATTCATAAGTGGCTATTACTAAAATACATCCAATAAAATCTACCCTAAATCTTGCGATTGATTATATAACAAACGAAGATAAAACAGATGAAAAGATACTAGTTCACATTTTTATAATATTTTAATTCTATTAAAGTTTTAAAGCAGAAATAAAGCC